>ERZ779935.4-NODE-4-length-66143-cov-2.696_pt1 | contig 66143 bp, 75 predicted proteins | sample MGYA00511543_ERZ779935 | MGnify/ENA primary metagenome ERZ779935 (study PRJEB29588, sample SAMEA2146908) | human gut metagenome | biome: human gut; feature: human-associated habitat; material: faeces | place: Denmark | collected 2008/2010 ...
TCGAGGGCTTGACCAAGACGGCTTATAGAGGTTGTTGAAAATGTTAAGATATTTCGGAAAAGTTTTTAGTATGTGGTTTTGAAGGAACAATAGATGTATGGCCTGGTGGCTCAGCTGGTTAGAGCGCCGCCCTGTCACGGCGGAGGTCGTGGGTTCGAACCCCATCCGGGTCGTTTACAATTTATAATTGTATATAGCATGTTTAATGGGATCATAGCTCAGCTGGGAGAGCATCTGCCTTACAAGCAGAGGGTCATAGGTTCGAGCCCTATAGGTCCCACTTAAACTGATTGATGACAGCATCGTATATGCCGATGTGGCTCAATTGGCAGAGCAGCTGATTTGTAATCAGCAGGTTATCGGTTCGATTCCGATTGTCGGCTCTATGGATGGATTCCCGAGCGGCCAAAGGGGGCAGACTGTAAATCTGTTGCGGAATGCTTCGGTGGTTCGAATCCACCTCCATCCATTAATTTTCCAGCTTTGTGGCTTTTAGATATTGACGCGGGGTAGAGCAGTCTGGAAGCTCGTCGGGCTCATAACCCGGAGGTCGCAGGTTCAAATCCTGTCCCCGCTATTTACAATTTAATTTGCATGCCCAGATAGCTCAGTCGGTAGAGCAGGGGACTGAAAATCCCCGTGTCACTGGTTCGATTCCGGTTCTGGGCACTATTTAAAATTACTGTAGTAATGCAGTAATTTTTTTTATTGCATATAATAAGTATATAATGATAACATAGGGGGAGAGGTGAATTGCATGAAAGATTTTTCTAATGAAGAATGGGGACTTGTACTAAACGGAGGAGGAGGTAAAGGTTCATATCAGATAGGCGTTTTCAAGGCACTTTTTGAACATCATATTAATGATTGTATAATTGCTGTTTCGGGAACCAGCAGTGGGGCACTTAATTCGGTTTTGTTCGCTAATGGCGACCTTAATGTGGCTGTTAATGCTTGGCAGGATATTACTCCAAAGTCTTTTTTACAGGTATCCCCGGAAATGGTGGATTTTAAAGAGGGCCTGGTACCCAGAGACGGGTTACTGGATATTTTTAAAAGATATATTGATTTTGATGTAATTCGTATGAGCGACAAGACTATTTATGCAACCGTTACCGATTTTGGACCTGTGGACAGTGGCAGTGGAACAGCGAAATATTACAGATTAAATTATAAGCCTGCGAGTGAGATTAAAGATATTTTACTTGCATCTTCGGCATTGCCTATTATTTATGAACCGATAGTTATTAACGGGAATATATGCAGGGATGGTGGATTGACGGACAATATGCCGATTGAGCCTTTGTATATAGAAGGAATAAGACATTTTATAGTAGTTGGATTATCAGAGAATACGGAGATTAATAATACGAAATATCCTGATGCGGAGTTTTTACTGATTAATCCGAGATACGATATAGGTAATTTTATAGATGGAACACTGGATTTTACGTCAAAAGGTGCAAGAAAAAGGATGGAGCTAGGTTATATTGACGCAATAAGGCAGCTTGAATTTTATGGTCAGGATATGTCATCCTCTGAAGTAAGGTTTCAATATGACCAGGCAGTTCAAAGAGAATATAACAGATTTTTTGTCGAAGAAAAAAAGAGAGATTTAGAAGATATGGTCAATACGGATATGGATAAATTGAATGGCATATTGAACTTATATATGGGTGATTAGATGGGAGAACTGATAGATAAATTAATGAATTATGAAAAGGAAGGAATTTATCCCTTTCATATGCCCGGTCATAAAAGAAATATTGATGTATGTTTTAATCCATATAAATATGACATAACAGAGATAACAGGATTTGATGATTTACATAAGGCTGAGGATGTTTTGTTAAGGCTGACTGAAAGAATTTCAAAAATGTATTCTGCAGATAAATCGTATATACTGAATAATGGAAGCACCTCAGGGATAATGACGGCAATTTCTGCCATTGCGGGATATAATGACACAGTGCTTGTGGCGAGAAATTGTCATAAATCGGTATATAACACACTTATACTCAGGGGAATTAATCCGGAGTATATTTATCCACAGGTAGACAAAAATACGGGGATAAATCTTGCAATAAATGCTTCAGATGTTGAAAAAGCATTAGAACCAAACAACAAAATTAAAGCGGTAATAATAACGTCGCCCACATATGAAGGTATTGTTTCGGATATTGAAGAAATTTCCAAGGTGGTACACAGGAGAAACATTCCATTAATTGTTGACTGTGCCCATGGGGCACATTTTGGCTTTAGTGATTTTTTTCCTCAAAATCCGGTCAGGCTGGGTGCTGATATGGTTATAATGAGTCTTCATAAAACATTGCCTGCATTTACCCAGACTGCGGTAATGTGCGTTAAATCAGGGTTTGTTGATATTGATGAAATTGACAGATATTACCATATATATCTAAGCAGTAGTCCATCTTATATTCTGATGGCATCTGTAGAATACTGTATGGACTATCTGAATGATGATATATTTTTAAAATATAAGAACAAACTGATAAGTTTTTACGAAAAGTGTAAATTAGAAAAACTTCATTTTTATCCTACAGAAGATATGGGTAAAATTGTAATATCAACATGGGACTGTGATATAAACGGAATACAGTTAAAAGAAATTTTGAGAGATAAATACCAGCTGGAAATGGAAATGGCTTCACTTGAGTATGTTATAGCAATGACAAGTGTGTGTGATACCGTAGATGGATTTAACCGTCTGGCGGATGCTTTGATGGAGATTGATTCCTTATGCAATAAAAAGCAAAAGCAGGAGTTTACTGTTCCTGAAAGGGCCGGGACAGGGATTACATTATATGAAGCTGTTTCCTCTGTTAAGAGAAAAATAAAATATAATGATGCAGAAGGAAAAATAAGCGGAGACTTTATTTTTGTATACCCGCCCGGAATACCGGTTATTACGCCGGGTGAGATTTTTAATAAAAAAATAATAGAGTGTATTGACCGGTATGTGGAATCCGGAGCTAATATGTATGGCATTGATTTACATAAAATGGTTAGTATATGTACAGAAGAAGGATAGAAAATGGCTAAATTGTTTGTTATTATGGGTAAGAGTTCAACGGGAAAAGATACTGTTTACAAAGAACTTTTAAAAAGTGGAAGTCTGAAACCTATTGTGATGTATACCACCCGTCCTATGCGGGAAGGTGAGACTGATGGAAAAGAATATTTTTTTACTACGGATAAAGATGTGGAAGCTTATCAGGCGGAAAATAAAATAATAGAAATGAGAAGCTACAACACCATACAGGGACTATGGCGTTACTATACTCTGGATGACGGACAGATTGATAGAAATTCAGATGACAAATATGTAATTATTGCAACACTTCAGGCATATGAAATTTATCTTGCATACTATGGAAGTGATATGGTTATACCGATATATATTGAGGTAGATGATAAGACAAGGATTCACAGGGCAATAGAAAGAGAGGACAGGCAGCATCGTCCGGATTATGTGGAAATGTGCAGAAGGTTTCTGGCAGATGAACAAGATTTCTCAGAAACCAGCATTAAAAACGCAGGAGTCGGTAAGCGGTACGTTAATGCCATCCTTTCAGATTGTGTAAATGAAATTTTGCTTGATATAGATAAAATAAATTAATTATGGTATAATGATTTTTATTATAGGAGGCATAATATGGAGATAAAAGTAAATGATATATCTGCTACAACACAGGTAGAACAGAACACAACAGCAAAAGCCTCTGACAGCTCGTTTAAGTTTATGCTTGTAAGCAATATTCAGGAAAAAGATCTGCAGAATAAATTAAGTTCACTTATGGAAGAGATAGACAAGCAGGGTGAACGAATATCAAAGCATATGGATATTTCCGATATGAAGAGATACAGGGGACTGGTTAAGGAATTTATGAATGAAGTGGTGAACAGATCTCATGAATTTTCCAGGGAAAATTTTCTGGACAGACGTGGAAGACACAGGGTTTACGGAATAGTGAGACTTGTGGACAAGAATCTGGATGAGCTTGCACAGGAACTTGTAAGTGATGAGAAAGACAATCTTGATATACTTAACAGGGTTGGTGAGATAAAGGGGTTGCTTTTGGATTTAGTGGTTTAGAAAGGGTTAATATATGTCAGAATACAGCAAAATAATAGGACACGAAAATATAATAAGTCAGCTTATATCAGCAGTGAGTATGTCTAAAATTAATCATGCGTACATTTTTAACGGTCCGGATGGCTCAGGCAAGAATATGTTGGCAAAAGCTTTTGCACAGGCTCTTTTGTGCGAAAAGCAGGGACCTGAGGGATGTGGAGAGTGTCATTTTTGCAAACAAACAGAATCGGGAAGTAATCCTGATTTAATATATATAAGACATAGCAAAGAAAATATTATAAGTGTTGATGATATTAGGGAATCCCTTGTTCAGGACATACAGATAAAGCCATACAACGGTTTGTATAAAGTTTACATAATTGATGAGGCAGAGAAACTGACGGTTCAGGCGCAGAATGCATTGCTAAAGACAATAGAAGAACCACCGGAATACAGTGTTATCATTTTTCTGACTAATAATGCTGATATTTTTTTACAGACAATTTTATCAAGATGTATAGTTTTTAATTTGAAACCGTTGAGAGATGATGTGATAACAGATTACCTTATTAAGACTTACAAAATAGCTGATTATGAGGCAAAAGTATGTTCCTCATTTGCACAGGGAATATTAGGAAAAGCAATAAGGCTTTTTGAATCGGAAGATTTTAACGGAGTAAAAGAAGCAGCGGTACGGCTTGTAAAAAATATATATTCTTATGAGATATATGACCTGATTGAAGAAGTCAAAATGATATCGCAGAATAAAGTTAATATTAATGATTTTATAGATATACTTGAGATGTGGTACAGGGATGTAATTCTTTTTAAAGTAACAAAGGATCCTAATAATCTGATTTTTAAGGATGAAATCAATTATATCCGTAAATCAGCGAGTAAAAGTTCGTATGAAGGACTTGAAAATATCATAAACGGATGTGAAATTGCAAAATCCCGTATCAAAGCAAATGTTAACTTTGATTTGGCGATTGAGCTTATGTTATTGAATATTAAGGAGAACTAGAATGATAAAAGTTATTGGTGTCAGATTCCGACAGGCAGGAAAAGTATATTACTTTGACCCTCTTGATATGGACATAAAAAGAGGTGACCATGTTATCGTTGAGACAGCGAGAGGTGTTGAGTACGGTAACGTTGTAATGGGGCTTAAAGAAGTTGAAGAAGATAAAGTCGTATTACCATTGAAACCGGTTATCCGTGTTGCAACAAAGGAAGACGATAAGAAAGAACAGGAGAACCGTGTCAAAGAGAAAGATGCATATAAGATATGTCATGAAAAAATAAGAAAACATGGACTTGGCATGAAATTAATAGATGCCGAGTATACCTTTGATAATAATAAAGTGCTTTTTTATTTTACTGCGGATGGAAGAATTGATTTCAGGGATCTTGTAAAAGACCTTGCATCTGTTTTTAAAACAAGAATTGAACTCAGGCAAATCGGTGTAAGAGACGAGACAAAGATTCTCGGTGGTCTTGGAATATGCGGAAGAGCATTGTGTTGTCATTCATATTTGTCAGAATTTGCACCGGTTTCGATAAAAATGGCAAAAGAACAGAATTTGTCATTAAATCCCAGCAAAATATCAGGTGTATGTGGCAGACTTATGTGCTGTCTGAAAAATGAAGAAGAGACATACGAATATCTTAACAGCAGACTTCCACAGATGGGAGATAAGGTAACCACAGTTGACGGATTTACCGGAGAGGTCACCAATATCAATGTATTAAGACAGCTGGTTAAAGTTAAAATATCACTTGAAAATGATGAAAAAGATATTAAAGAGTATAAAGTTTCAGAGATAAAATTTAAACCCAAAAGAAGACGCAACAACATAAATGATGAGTTATCAGATAAAGAAATCAGAGAACTTGAGGAACTTGAACGTAGGGAAGGAAAATCTAAGTTAGATGACAATTAATTTAAAAGAAGATGAAAGACTTGATGACCTTCAAAGAAACGGATATAAACTGATTCAGAATACAAAAATATTTTGTTTTGGTATAGACGCTGTGCTTTTATGTTCATTTACAAAAGTAAATGAAGGAGATAAAGTTCTTGATTTATGTACGGGAAACGGAGTTATTCCAATTCTTTTAAAGGGAAGGACCAAAGGAAGCCGGTTTTCAGGCCTTGAAATTCAGGATATTAATGTTGATATGGCAAAAAGAAGTGTTGAATATAACGGTATCGGCGAATTTGTTGATATTGTTAAAGGAGATGTAAAAGAAGCTTCAGGTATTTTTGGTGGAGCTTCTTTTGATGTTGTGACCTGCAATCCGCCATATATGAATGAGAATCATGGACTTAAAAATCCTGACAGCCATAAGGCAATCGCCAGACATGAAATCTTATGTACGTTGGAAGATGTAGTAAGAGAGGGTGCTAAAGTACTAAAACCCGGCGGAAGATTTAATATGGTACACAGACCACAGCGACTGACCGAAATAATTGGGATAATGGAAAAATATAAATTACAGCCAAAAAGAATAAGATTTGTGCATCCGTTTATTGAAAAAGAAGCTAATCTTGTACTTATTGAGGGCGTCAGAGGAGGCAGACCTATGATAAAGGTTGAGCCGCCTGTTATTGTATATGAAAGTGCCGGAAAATACACTGATGAAATAGCATCATTATATACCAGGTAGTCAGATTATCAGAGGAAAAAGATATGGATGAATTCCAAAAGGGAAAATTATATTTGTGTGCGACGCCGATAGGCAATCTTGAAGATATGCCTGTCAGGGCAATAAGGTTAATGAAGGAAGCCGACGTAATTGCTGCCGAAGATACGAGAAACAGCATTAAGTTAATTAACCATTTTCAGATTGATACGCCGATGACCAGCTATCATGAATTTAATAAATATGACAAAGCCAGAACACTTGTTGACAGGATGTTAAAAGGTGAAACGGTTGCACTTATTACCGATGCCGGTACACCGGGGATTTCTGACCCTGGAGAGGAACTTGTAAAACAATGTGTAGAAGCAGATATCGAGGTTATATCGGTGCCGGGGCCTGCAGCATGTATAAATGCACTTATTATATCGGGACTTTCTACAAGAAGGTTTTGTTTTGAAGCCTTTCTGCCTTCAGATAAAAAAGAGAGAAATGAAGTTCTTAATGAGCTGGCAGCAGAAACAAGAACCATGATAATTTATGAAGCACCCCACAGGCTTGTTAAAACATTAACAGAACTTATGAATATCCTGGGACAGGACAGAAAAATTGCCGTATGTAAAGAATTAACCAAAAAACATGAGACGGTATTCAGGACGGTTATTTCTGAAGCGGTGGATTATTACACGGTAAATGAACCAAAAGGTGAATATGTACTTGTAATAGAGGGACTGGACAGAGAAGTAATTAAAAAAGAAAAACAGGCTGAATGGGAAAAAATGACAGTTGAAGAACACCTTGATTATTATAGAAAACAGGGTATTGATAATAAAGAAGCAATGAAAATGGTTGCAAAGGACAGAGGGGTATCAAAAAGAGATATCTACAATCTGACAATGAAATAAATAAAATTTTTATTAAGATTTTTAATAAAAAATAAATTACGCCAAAAGGGTTGACATAAGGATTCTTTTGGCGTTTAATATGTCTTACATTCGGAAACGCGGAATCCCGCAGGACTTAATTAGTCTTTAGTATCGATACATTTCGGATTAAATTCACATTTATAACTTAATAGAAAGAGGTGTCATATATTGGCTGAGACCAATGATATTTCTGTAGATGCGCTGGAGGAAATTGTCCGTACCGGTGGAGACGAACTTGTAACAGGCTTTGTAAGGTTTAAGAAAGTACATAAGTGCAATGGTTATAAGGACGCCGGCCATAAGGCAGCCGTCAGATTTTCCAAAATAACGGGTGGACGAATTTTAGAAAATAATAAATATGCCGCCGTTATCAGGTTCAGATGGATTATTCTGTTGATTTTATTTGCTCTTGTAGCACTGTTGTTTGGAATATGGAGAATAACAGGACATGCAGAAGAAAAAGATGCGGAGAAAATAGTTCCCGCTACAATCGATGTGCTGCCTTCTGTAGACAACAGAGGAGATTTTATTCCTGACACAATGGACGTACCGGGTTTTTCTGATATTATCCTTACGGATGAGTACAAGAATATTATTTTATATAATCCGTCATCAAATTACTGTATGCTTAAATATACGATTAATTCTGATGGTATATGCCTTTATGAATCCGGGTATCTGCATCCGGGAGATGTAGTGGAGGCTGATATTTTTAACGGACTTGTTAAGGGTGTATACAGCGTAGAGATAATAACTACAGGATATACGGAGGAAGCGAAAGAGCTTAACTCCGTCAGACAAAATATTAATATAACAAGAAATTAGGAGGAACAAGAAATGGGCAAAAAAATAATAATGATTCTGCTGTCGGCAGTATTTATATTTACGATGAGTGAGCAGGTAAGGGCAGCAGAAATTAGTACCAATGGAGGAAGCGTAAGCGTTCCTGTAAGGTATACTGTGGACAATACTGCATTTACCATAACGATACCAACGGTTATATGGGCAGGAACATCTGAAACGGAGTTTGAGATTGCAGCAGGTAATCTTAACTTAAGGCCTGATGAAGAGATACAGGTTTTTATAAAAGAAGGATGCGACGAGCAAAGTAAAATAAAACTGCTAAGGCAGGGAGACACACAGAATGTTTCGGTTCTTGAAACAAGTGTAAAGGTAAATGAAACAAGCCTTTCCGACAATAATTACAGAGTCGGCAGATTTGTGGACAAGTCCGGAACTGTGAATCTTGACGGCAAGGTTACACTTAGTCCCCTTAATATAGACAAGGATACTAAGGCAGGAGACTATCTGGCAACCGTTGTTTTTGAAGTAAAGTTAGGTTCTTATGAAAAGTAATAATATCAGAAAGTTAATTTTATGTATTATTGCAGCAATACTGATACCCTTAAGGGTATCGGGGGCTGCATACTGGCATGGTAATAATGTTTTTAACCCTGATGAAGGTACGCTATGGGGCGTTACAAAGGATGAGATAGTAAAAGTAACGGATTATAAAAGGGTATACAGTTTTGATGATATTAATTCTTATTCCGCGTATATTACAAATAATCCGGGTTTTCTTGGCAACAGTATCGAGAATAGTTTTTTCTGGTTTACGAAGTCAAGGCTTGCTTATGTAAAATTATTTAAGGTCAAACCGGGACAAAAGGTATCATTTCTTTTTAACCGTTCGATATATCTTTATTGTGCTGAATTTGATACTGACTTCAGGCTTGTCAAGGATGGAAATTGGGGAACTAACGGAACTGTTTACGAGATGAGTAATAATACATCATGGATAATGGTAGTGTTCAGGCAGGTGAACGGAGATTTAAGCGAGGGCTCGGGAAACGATACGTTCATAAGCGGTGATGATATCCTGGCCTATGATAAGCGATATATTATTTTTGAACCATTTAAGTACACTCTGGATATGAATGGAGGTGTGTATATGGATTCCACGGCGGCAGTTACAATGAACAGACTGGGTGTTGAACAGATTACATTACCGACGCCGGAAAGAACCGGATATATATTTAAAGGATGGAAAAGTCCAAACGGAAAGCTGTATAGCGGAACCCTGACTAATGTTTTTGATGAAGAATTATTTAAAGATACAACACTTACGGCAGATTGGGCAGAAATTGAAGCAGAAAGTATTTCAATAGATAGGGAATATGCTATTCTGGAGCAGAACAGCGGTAATACAGTTAATCTTAAAGCGACGGTATATCCCGACAATGCGGTTAATAAAAATGTTATTTTTACCAGTAGCGATGAAAGTATAGCTAAAGTTGACGCGGATGGTAAAGTTACCGCAGGAAAGACCGGTGTTGCAGAAATAACGGCAAGAACAGCAAACGGAATGACTGCAAAATGCAGAATTTATGTAATGGGCTTTGAAATATCGCTACCGTCAGTATGTAATGTCAATCAGGTATATGAAGTTGACATTAATATATACAATAACGGCAGCAGTGATATGGAAGGCAGGAAAAGGGTAATTGTTGATTGCGATGAAACGGTGGAACTGGTAAGAGTCGGTGATATTTCAACAAAATGCCTGGCAGTAGCAGAAAAAACGGCTGAATATAACGGAGAATTTGTATTAAAGAATAATGAATTTTTTGCAGATACTACGGATTCTGAGAAGGTATATTACAGATTATCAGAAAAGGAGGCAATAAAAAAAGCAGGCGACTATGAAGGGAATGTAACCTTCACAGTCAGCGTGCTGTAAAATTAAGCAAATAATAATGCAAGTGAGATAACAATCTGAACGATTGCAAATCTGAAAACAACCTGTGTGTCAGACCAGCCTTTATTCTTACGCATGTGGTCGTGAATAGGTGTACGGGTATTTTTTAGTATTTTAATCTTAAAGAATCTGAGTAAAAATACTTTAAAAAGACCAAGACCTCCATCAACAATAAGAACTAAAGCAGCCGGAATGTAAAGTAAAGGACTTCCTGTTTTTAAAATCGCAAGTGCAAGGAAGAATCCGATAGCTCTTGAACCGGCATCTCCCATTAACAACCGGCTTGGTGATGCATTGAACCAGAGATAACCCAGCAGACATACTGCAAACAGGAGAATCATGTGTTTAATGGTTGAATCAATGCCGACAGGTGAGGCGGCACCCTTAATCTGGCATATACCATATATTGTAAGCATTGATATAATTGAAAGTGTGCCGCATAATCCGTCAACACCATCGGAACAGTTGGTTACATTAATACTCATCCAAATCAGAACAACGGCGAGAATACCGAATAATACGGGTGGTACTGTTACTCCTGCATCCGAGAAAAAGAACTGGATATGAGTACCATTGTAATTAATGTAAGTAATTGCACATATAATAGCAAGAATCAGGTCAATCAGAGCCTTCTTATATTCGCCCCATGGCGAATCGGAACGGTCATCAAGGTAGCCACTAAGCATGGAAGCAGTGATAAGAATAACATAAATTAATATTTCATTGGAATATGGAACAAATAAAATTGTACATAATGCAAATACAAGTACAAAAATTATTCCGGCACCCCTTGGTTTGCCTTCGGATTTCTGACCATTTACCGCAAATGCACGGCCCTGATCCCTGGGAAGGATATTTTTACAAAGATTAGTAATTACACATGTGGCGATAAACGCAACAAGAATACCGATAAAAGTAATTTCACTTATGTATGAATTACCTAGTAATTTTATTATCATAACTTGAGCCTTTCTTTATTTAAAATATGGGAAAATTATAGCACAACAAGGTAGTAATATGCAAAAAAATATGATATAATTTTTCCATACTTTTAAAGTGAATACGGTTAATAAAATAGATAGGCAGGAAGGCGTATGAGCAGTAACAATGTTTTTTTAACAGACACAGATAAGTACCTTTTCGGAAAGGGCACACATTACGAGATTTATGAGAAATTAGGAGCACATATTACTGAGGCAGATGGAAGAAAAGGCGTGTATTTTGCAGTATGGGCACCTAATGCAGCAGGTATATGTGTAGTGGGGGACTTTAATAACTGGTGCGGTGACAACTATGAGATGAGAAGACATGATGACTCAGGCATATTTGAACTTTTTACGGAGAACGCACACGAAGGAAGTCTTTACAAATACCTTATATATACTAAGGACGGCAGAATGTTATACAAGGCTGATCCCTATGCAACCTATAGCCAGAGAAGACCGGATAATGCATCCATTGTATATGATATTAACAGATATCAGTGGAATGACGGACAGTGGCTTGCAGAGGAAGAAAAGGCAGCACCAACTAAAAAACCGATGGCGATATATGAAGTCCATCTTGGTTCATGGAAAAAGAAAGATGACGGAACCCCTGAGGGATTTCTTAATTATAGGGAATCGGCAGTCCAGTTGGTTGACTATATGAAATATATGGGATATACACATATAGAACTTATGGGAATAGCAGAGCATCCATTTGACGGTTCGTGGGGGTATCAGGTTACAGGATATTTTGCACCAACGTCAAGATACGGGACACCTGAAGACTTCATGTATTTTGTAGATTATCTTCATCAGAATGGAATAGGAGTAATTCTTGACTGGGTACCTGCCCATTTTCCAAAGGATGAGCATGGACTTGCTAATTTTGATGGAACACCTACATATGAGTATGCGGATAGCAGAAAGGGTGAACATCCTGACTGGGGAACCAAAATATTTGACTATGGAAGAACTCAGGTAATAAGTTTTCTTATATCCAATGCTTTATATTGGGTAGAGAAATTCCATGTAGACGGATTGAGGGTGGATGCAGTTGCATCTATGTTGTACCTCGATTATGGAAGAAATCAGGGACAGTGGGTTCCTAATAAGTATGGCGGAAACGGTAATCTTGAAGCAATGGATTTTTTCAGGCATCTTAACAGTGTTATGCGTTCAAGAAATCCAAGAGCCATAACAATTGCAGAAGAATCAACCGCATGGCCGGGAATAACCGCATCCGAGGAAGAAGGCGGTCTTGGATTTACATTCAAATGGAATATGGGCTGGATGCACGATTTCCTTGAATATATGAAGCTTGATCCATATTTTAGATCCAATAACCATAATAAGATGACCTTTGCAATGACTTATGCGTACAGCGAGAATTTTATTCTTGTACTTTCACATGATGAAGTTGTTCATCTTAAATGTTCAATGATTAATAAGATGCCGGGTGAATATGAAGATAAATTTGCCAATCTTAAAGTAGGATATACTTTTATGATGGGACATCCCGGTAAGAAATTGTTATTTATGGGACAGGATTTTGGACAATGGGCTGAATGGAGCGAAGCAAAATCATTAGACTGGCATCTTACTAATGAGAATATGCACAGCGATTTACAGAAGTATGTTAAGAGTCTTCTTTCAATATATAACAGGTATAAGGCGTGTTATGAACTGGATCAGGATCCGGAAGGATTTGAATGGATGGATCCGGATGACAATACCAGAAGCATATATAGTTTTGTTCGTAAGACGATGGACGGAAGGGACAGCATATTGTATGTATGTAACTTTACACCGGTTGCAAGGCCTGATTTCAGGGTTGGAGTTCCATGTCCCGGAAGATATACGCTCCTTCTGAACGAAAAGCGTGAAGAAGGTACAGAATATATTGCAGAAAAGATACCGACAGACAGAATGGAATATTCTATACCGCTTCCTCTGGCACCATACGGAACGGCAATAATAAAATTTAATTATAAAAAAGTCAAAAAACCGATAAAAAAAACTAAGAAATAAACCGAAATAGACTGTGTAGATATTACACAGTCTATTTTTTTCTTGGTTTAGGAGAAGTTATATGAGAATTGATGTTAATAATGATAATAAAGTAAGCGTAAGCAAAGTTAATGAGATAGATAAGAACGTTACTAAATCAACAGGTGCGGACAAAAATGAAATATTTGATGCCGGCGTAATGACAATGAAATTTTCTGATGTTAATAAAAGCAGTAAAGCATTTGGAATACTTGAACAGGATATTTCAGCTGATGATATTAAGGCAAAGGCAGAAGTGATTAAGAATAATTTATCGGTAATTGAAAGCCAGATGGAATCCGGAAATGTTGTAAAAGTAGATGACGAGGGAATAGATATTAACAATACCAGAACCGATAAGATTGTTACGGTTGTTGAACGTATCCAGATAAAACTGGCTGCATATTGTGATGATTTTAACATTACAGCGACGGGAATAGATATGGAAGATATTAAGGCGGTAACAGGAAACGCGGCAACTTATAAAGCGGCAGCACTTATGTCTGACAGCGAAAAGGCATATCTTGTAAAAAACAAACTGGAACCGACCATTGAGAATGTATATCATGCAATCCACTCAGGGGCAAAGGACAATACCTGCAATCTTCTGACAGATGATGAGTGGAATGAAATGCTTCCGCAGGTGGAAAATATTATAAAAGATGCAGGTCTTGATGTTAATGAAGATACATTAAGTCTCAGCAGATATATGATTGATAATGAGATTCCGCTTGATAAAGAGAATTTACAGTATTTTGATATGTTAAATAAGCTGGAGACTCCTGATGACAAGACCGTTACGGAAAGAATTGCTGCGGCGGTAATTGAGGGTAAATCCCCTGAAAAAACTAAAGTGACCGGTGAAAAGCAGCCTTTTGAAAATACAGTGAGGGCAATAGCGGTTCTTGCACAGGCAGATATGTATAATATAATGGCATTGGCAAAAGAAGATGTAAGAACCCTTGATGTTCTTGCGGATATAGAAGCAGACGACACAGGTATTGAACCGGATTTTGATAATCAGACTTTCGCAAAGACTTACAGAATGATTCAGGAGACCAGACTGATGATGACGATTGAAGCAGGAAGATTTCTTGAAAATAACGGAATATCAGTCAATACAACGGAATTATCTGAACTTGTGGAAAATCTTAAAAAGTATGAAGCTGCCGCAATGACTGAAAACACGGACACAGAAGTATCTGTTGAGGAAGTGGATAGGGTAAATGATATACTCCTTGCCATGGAGCAGTTAAAAACATCACCGGCAGCAGTTCTTGGAGAGGTTAAAGACGAAGAAAAAATAACACCTGAACTGCTTTCTGTAAGAACCGATAGAAGCATGACTGCGGCAAAAGAGTATGAAACCCTTAGCACAGAGGTGCGTACAGACCTTGGCGATAATATTAATAAGGCGATAAAGGCAAGCACGGATGATATATTATCGGGTATGGGATATGAAAATAACGAAGAAAACAGAAGAGCCGTAAGAATACTGGCATATAACAATCTGGAAATGACGGAAGAGAATATAGACAGGATAAAAGATCTTGATAAATCCGTTAATCTTCTTTTTAAATCAATGACAGGTGAAAAAACACTTAAAATGATAAGGGACGGAAAGAATCCTCTCACAACAGATATCAGGGAATTATGTGATTATTTTAATAATATTCCCGATGAAGAAAAGATTGAAAAATACAGTGAGTTTTTATACCGCCTTGATAAGGATAATAAAATAACCCCTGAAGAAAGGGAGAAATATCTGGCAGTATATTCGCTTATAAATAAATTTGAAAAGGACGGAATGACGGCACTGGGCCAGGTATATGACTGCAATATGGAATTTACCATGGGAAATCTTCTCACCTCATATATGACATTAAAAAGCGGCGGGGTTGACAGGACTGCAAAAGAAGATACCGGAATAGGAGAGATAAAAGATAAAGTGTCCTATTACAAACATCTTTTTGCCCAAATCGGTAATAAAGTAACGCCTGAGACACTTGAAAAAATGACAGACATTGATGATTTGTCTTTTGAAAAATTTGCGGAGCAGGTAGAAAAAGAATACGAAAACAATATCAGCGAAGAAAATATAAAAGATATTGAAAATGCCGTTAATGCGGAAAGTGATGTAATGAAGTTCATGGCTCAGTATGAAGTGCCGGCTACAATTAATAATATAAATGAAGTCAGAAAACTTTTAAAAAAACCTGAAAAGGTATTTGAAAAAACAGACGGAAGCAGACTTGCGGATAACACGGATGATAAAGATAAACTTTTGCAGGAATATGAGACAATAAGCCGCAAAGCCCATGAAGAAATTATGAACAGCCTTTACGAAAATCAGGACAGACTTGATATAAGAAGCCTTAAACAGATAAATACAAGCATGAAACTTTTAAACGGACTGGCAAAGAAAAATAATTTCTTTTTCCCATGCAGACAGGACGGCAAGGAGATACTCGTAAATCTTAAAGTTGTGGAATCCGGCAGTGATAAAGGCAGCTTCCAGATTAGTTTTAACGGTGAAAAATACGGAAAAATATCGATAGAAGGAAAAATTAACAAAAATTCCTTAAACGTAAATATTTTAAGTGACAACAGCGAAGCATTGGGAAACATACAGAAAAAGGCAGAAATGCTTGAAGAAAAACTTGCTGATTTTAACAATGTAAATATTACAACGGGCAAATCGGATGAAATTCCGGAGATTCAGGCTAAAATCAATGAAAATGTGTCTACGGAGAAATTGTTCAAGACTGCTAAAATTTTTATCTTGGAATTTGCTAATTAAAATCAATAATCTGACGATATATAAAGTATAAAATGTAAAATTATAACAGGCATAAAATATAGAAAGTGGTGGAACAATGAGAGTAAATTGCAATATATCAGCAATAATTGCTAATAATCAGTTATCAAAAAGCGAAGACGCATTAAGCAGTGCAATTGAAAGACTTTCATCAGGTCTTAGAATAAATAAAGCAGAAGATGACGCATCAGGAATGGCTATCTCCAAGAAGATGCATGCACAGATAAAGGCGATTGAACGTTCGGCTAATAACACGCAGGACGGCGTATCGGTGGTGCAGACAGCAGAGGGAGCATTGAGCGAACTTGAAAATATTCTTCAGAGAATGAGGGAATTATCGGTTAAAGCGGCATCTGAGACAAACAGTGGAGAAGAAAAAGACGCTATACAGGTAGAAATTAACCAGCTTACAAAAGAAGTAGACCGAATTTCAACAAGTACAGAGTATAACACAATGACACTTCTTGACGGAACACTGCAAAGAAGAGCTTATGCTGATAAGGATAATGTAAGTGCAACCATATCAGACACGGTAACTGCAGGAGAATATTCTATTGAAGTAACAAAGGAAGCTACAAGACCATCGGTTGATCTTGACTTACCTGCAAATGCACCATCGGCAGGATATATAAGTATCAATGGTGTAAAAGTTGACATCGAAGCCGGTGAAAGCATTTCAAGCATAGAAAGCAAGATTCAGGAAGCATGTGAAAGATCTAATGCCACTATGAGCAAAAATAACGGCACAATGACAATTTCCGGAAAGATGTACGGAAAAAATGAACAGCTTAAAATCACATTTTCAAGTGCGGAAATAGCAGGAATGTTTGGACAGACAGATACTAATATCATGGTAAACGGTACGGATTGTGAAGCAGCATTAAAGAAAGGTTTTTCATCAACTGCAACATTAACTACAGAAGGAGCCAATATAACAGTTAAAGATATCGGTTCTTTTGAAATGAATATAGAGATACCGGGTGATACAAAATATGCCGAATGTGTTATTAAGGCAACCGACATAGGTATTATGAGAATCCAGGCAGGAGCCAACGAAGGCCAGCAGCTCAGCATAGATATACCTGAAGTAAGTATGCACACACTTGGTCTTGATAATCTTAATCTCAGGACAGAAGATTGTGCAAAAGATGCAATGACAAGACTTGACGGTGCAATCAGCAAAGTATCATCAATAAGGTCAAAACTTGGTGCATACCAGAACAGACTTGAAACAGCAACAGGAAATCTTAACGAATATAATGAAAATATAACGGCTGCACTTTCCAGAATAGAGGATTGCGATATGGCAGCAGAGATGACTGAATTTACTGCCCAGAATGTAAAAACACAGGCAGCTACATCAATTCTTGCACAGGCAAACCAGAGACCGGAGACTATATTGCAGTTATTACAGTAATTAGAGGTGACTATATTGACCAGAGAGCAGTTAAAAGATTATGGAATAAAGGTTACTCAGGCGAATGGAACAGAACTTGTCAAACTGACATTGGAACTCGCAGCAGAGTATGTGGGTGAAGCAGAGAAGTCTGTAGATGACAAAGATTTATTTACGGCCAGGATTAATAAAGCGAGAGCTTTTATAGCACATCTGATATCATCTTTAAATATGCGGTACGAGATAAGCAGCCAGTTACTTAATATATATTTATATCTTAATTCTGAACTGTTAAAGGCAGGAATTAAGGGGGACGCCACATTACTTCCGAGATTCAAAGGCATACTTTCTAGCCTGTCTGAAGCATTCGGAGAGATATGTAAAGAAGACACTAACGGACCGGTCATGGAAAATGCCGAGCCTGTGTATGTGGGACTTACTTATTCCAAAGGCAAATTAAATGAAAGCACTTATATAGGAGAAAAAAGCAGAGGCTTTACCGTTTAGGTAAGCCTCTTTTTGTTTTATAGCATTTCGGCAGGTATTTCAACGTTGGATTCTTTTGCACGTTCCAAAAGAAACATATATCTTTTCTGTACGGAATTCAGTTCATATATACTGCTGTCTATTAAGTATGGGTCGAGGGCATAATCAAAGTTGGAGTAGGCAGCGGCAAGAGCGTTTCTTGTACTTTTAAGTTCGGATAAAAGATATTTCTCTTCATAGTTGACACTAGTTTTTCTTTTTTTCATGGTACTTATCCTTTCTCTGATGTAAAAAGTATACACAGAAAAAAGCTAAAATATACAATCGAAGGCACAAAAAATACAATATATATGTCAGAAAAAAATATTTTTTTAATCAGTTGACGTATGAAAAAATATGGTATATCGTATCAGTTACACACAAACATGTGTGTCTGAAATTCAGAAATTTCTAACTGCAGTGGATTACCGGAGGTGATAAGCCATTATTGGTTTATTTCTGGGAGTCTTAATCATAACATCAGTTGTTTATGATGTCTTTTACACTATAATTCCCAATTATCTGATTTTAATAGGTTATGGCATGCTGATTCCCTATGTAGTGATTGTGAATGGACCGGGGGAAATACCATTTATTTTAATTAGGATAATTACAGTTACGGCAGTATTGCTGATTGTATATTATGTTGGCGGAATAATGGCAGGTGATGTTAAATTACTTGGACTGATAAGTGGATACTTATGCGGCACAGATGTAATAAAGTACATTATTTTGGTATTTTATTTTGCAGCATTCATCGGTATTGTCAAAGTTCTGATGAACTTAATCATTGACAGGGAGACTCCCAAGAAGATAACAATTAAATTTTCATGCCCGATTTTTCTGGCATATCTTGTACTTTTTATTACGAAAGGAGGTATCAGGTGAAAGAAAGAGTGTGTTGCGTATATGATACAGACGAACGCTATGCCGTTAAATTAACAGAAGCAATGAACCGCAGTGATAAGGTCCCATATAAAGTTATGGCATTCAGCTCCGAAGAGGCATTGCTGGATTGCAACAGAAATTGTGAGATAGAAATGCTTTTGACAGGTGAGAATATTGACGCACAGGTAATATCGGAAATCAGATCTGCCCATATATATACATTGGGAGAAGGCACCGATGACACCGGCAACAATTTTATTAACAAATATCAGTCAACAGAGCGGATAATCACATTGATTTTTGCAGGAATGAAAGATTCGGGGACCGGATGCAATGATGTTAAAGGTGCTGTTACCGTAGTGTATTCTCCATCTTCCTGCTGTTTTAAAACAACAGTTGCACTGGCATATTGCAGACAACAGTCAGTCCATAAGAAAGTATTGTTTATAAGTTTTGAAGAGTTTGCAGGACTGGACAGCTTTTTTGAAAGGCAGGAAAAAGATTTATCGGAAGCATTATATTATTACATATCCAAAGGAAACGATAAGATATCCAAAATAGTTGAATGTATCGGAACCGGAAGGGATTTTGATTATCTTTATCCGGCAGGTTGTCCTGAAGACGTGGGTATTATTTCTGCGGAAAAGTTATTTGAATTTGTGGAGGTAATTGCACGTTCAGGAATCTATAAAGAGATTGTTGTGGATATGGGTAATCTCTGTAATAATCCGTTTGAATTTATAAGCCGCAGTAATAATATCCTAATGCCGGAGGCCATCGGTAATGTGGGAAAAGAGAAGCAGCAGAAATTTATGGATTATCTTGCAAAAAGCAGATTTAAAAATATAAGCAACAGGATTCATATTATCAGACTGCCCTTCAGGCAGAATCTTTTCGGAGCTTCAATAACGGCAGATATGGTTTCCGGCGATGAAATTACAAAAGCACTGCAGGAAGTGAGTGTTATATGAATGAAGAGATAGCAAATTATATAAGAACACAGATACTTTTGAGAACGGATCCGGGACATGATATCGGGGATGATGAACTGTCTGCCCTGATAAATCGGATACTGATAGAAATAAAAAGTAAATATATAATCAATGTCATTGACCGCATGAATATAGCAGCTTTTCTGATGAATGACATTAAGAAACTTGGAATATTACAAGAGCTTCTGGAGGATGACACTATAACTGAGGTTATGGTAAATGGATATAACAATATATTCTATGAAAGAAGCGGACACATATTAAAATGGGACAAGCAGTTTGAGTCAAAGGAAAAACTTTGTGACGTAGTTCAAAGAATAGCAGCTAAGTCAAATAAGATTATCAATGAAAGCGTGCCTATTGCAGATACAAGGCTTGACGACGGCTCAAGAGTCAATATTGTATTAAATCCTGTCGCTATCGACGGCCCTGTGGTAACAATAAGAAAGTTTTATAATACTCCGTTATCCATGGACAGGATGATTGAACTAAATTCAATTACCAGGGAAGCAGCGGATTTTCTGAAAGAACTTGTAGAAAATAAATACAATATATTTATAAGCGGAGGTACGGGGTCAGGCAAAACAACCTTTCTTAACGCACTTTCAAATTATATTCCATCCGACGAACGTATTATTACAATAGAAGATTCGGCAGAATTACAACTGTCGGGAACAGATAACCTTGTAAGGCTTGAAGCAAGAAATGCTAATATTGAAGGTAATAATGAAATCTCTATAAGAGAATTAATTAAAGCCTCGCTGAGAATGAGACCTGACAGAATTATTGTGGGAGAGGTCAGAGGAGGCGAGACAATAGATATGCTTCAGGCGATGAATACAGGACATTGTGGTTCCATGAGTACGGGACATGCAAACGGACCTGAAGATATGATGGTACGTCTTGAGACCATGGTGCTGCTTGGAATGGATATACCATTGAAGGCTGCCCGAAATCAGATAGCCTCAGCTATTGATATAATAGTTCATCTCGGAAGACTTAGAGACAAGTCAAGAAGAGTTATAAGCATAAGCCAGGTTGGGAAGAAGGTTTCAGACAATATAGTTTTGACACCGATATATGAGTTCCTGGAAGAAGGTGAAGATGAGAAAGGAAAAATCAAAGGTTCGCTTAAAAGAACTGATAGGAAATTTATCAAAAAAGAAGAGTAGCTTAAATGGAATTTTGTTTATAAGATGGATTTTTGAAGCGGTTGTAATAGTGAGTTTAACAGGATATCTGTTTTATAATTCAGCAAAAGCCGTATTTATTATGTCTCCGTACATTATTTTGCATATATGGCTCAGAAACAAAGCCTATATCGCCAAATGCAGGGAAAAGCAGATTGCATCATTTAAAGATGGAATACGATTTGTAAATAACAGTATGCATGCAGGTTATTCCATTGAGAACTCCTTTAAGGAAGCTCTTATCCAGATGGAACAGGTATATGGTAAAGATGATGATACCTACAAGGGATTCAAAAAAATTGTAGGAAGAATTATGTTAAATATTCCTATAGAACAGGCTTTTTATCAATATGCCGTTGAATCCGGGACAGAAGAGATACTGGATTTTGCAGAGATACTCAAATTTGCCAAACGTTCAGGTGGAAATATGTCACATATAATAAATAATACCGCTAATATAATCACAGAAAAAATCAGTCTTAAGCAGGAAATAAGTACTGTGATTGCCGGCAAAAAATTTGAACAGATGATATTAAGTGCTGTTCCGGCAGGAATAATATTGTATATGAGAGTATCTTCCTTTGAGACTATTGAAAAACTTTATGGAAATCTGTTTGGAATAATTGTAATGTCTGTATGTCTTTTTATCTATATCGTTTCTGTAATTATCGCATCACGGATATCATCAATTAAAATATAGCTATGAAGAAAAATAAAATACTGATTTTTATTGTTATCGTAACAGCTATTGTGGCTGTTATCAGGACAGTTTCTGCACAAAACCAGGTTAAGCAGTTAAAAAGAGAAGAATATGGCGGAAGTGACAGGGAATATTCTCTCGTTATGGAGAAAGATGGCAGAGACTGTGAAGTTAATCTTACAGTTAATCCGAAAATACCGGATGAAGCTGGACTTAATAAAATGTTTGAAGACACTTATGAGAATATATTGACTAAAATAATGGGAGGTAATAACTCGCTTTCGGAAGTAACGGAAAATCTTGATTTTACATATAACACAGAAAGCGGAATAACTATACAATACTTTCTTGATGACTACAGTGTAATTAACGGTTTTGGAGAAGTTAATAATAAAAGCCTGCAATCTCCTGAAAAGGTTGATATATCGGTTGAACTGCGATATGAAGATAAGTATAAGACATATAAAATTCCTGTAGTTGTATTGCCGAAACAAATAACGGAAGAAGAACAGATAAATACTGAACTTAGTAACCGCATTAACAGTGAAGATACAAACAGTGATTATGTAAAACTTCCGGAAGAAATAGATGGCAAAAAAGTTATATTCTATGAAAAAAAGAAAAAAATACTCCCATATTTCTTTGCAATGTTTCTTATCATTGCATTTCTGATTTACTACTACAAAATATATAATCCCAAAATAACTAAAGAAAAAAGAGACAAATTATTGATAGCTGACTATCCGGAGATTGTATCAAAACTATCTCTGCTTATGGGTGCGGGAATGAGCACTTATAATGCACTTATTAAAATAACGGAAGATTACAAAAAAACAGGTAAAACAAAACCGGCATATGAACTACTTTACGAATGCCTTAACAGAATATCTTCAGGAATTACAGAGACAGATGCGTATATGGAATTTGGTAAAAGATGCAATGTTATGTGTTATATAAAGCTGGGTAATCTTCTGGCACAAAACATAAGTAAAGGAACGGATAATATTTTTCAGCTATTAAAAGAAGAAACAGAGAAAGCGTTTGAAGACAGAAAAGCTTTGGCAAAAAAACTAGGAGAGGAAGCAGGAACCAAACTGCTTTTGCCGATGACGATGATGTTATCAGTTGTTTTGATAATAATTGTGATACCGGCATTTATGTCATTTTAGGAGGAAATTATATGAACAGAGTAAAAAGATTTATAAAAGACGAAGGCGGAATGGGCGTTGTAGAAGTTATTTTAATAATAGTTGTCCTTATAAGCCTTGTATTGATTTTTAAAACACAGATTACCGCCGTTGTAAAAAGTATATTTATAAAGATAACCAACGGTGTGGCAGGCATTTAATTTGTTATAAACCCTGAATTAGGAGAATGATTATGAGAAAGATAAAAGGCAGCGTAACTCTTTTTGTGGCTATGATATTTCTATTGGTTATTACTGTAATTATGACCGTTATCACATCAGCCAGAATTCAAGGCGCAGGAATAATGGTAAGTACATCGGTATCTTGTTCTTTAGATTCTGTATTTGCCGGATATGATAAGGAATTATTCGATAAATTCGGGGTTTTACTTTTTAAAGGTGAAGATAAAGAAACTGTTATTTCGCAGCTTAACGGATATCTCAAAGATAATATAGAGAATACAACAGGATTAGATTTGTATGAAATAGAGTTAAAGGGAATAGAGCTTGAGTCTTTAACCAATATAACCGAGTATGGAGGCCTTTTATGGTTTGAAGAAGCTGTTGAGTATGAAAAGTATGCCAAGGTAATTAATATGGCAGCTGATTATCTTAATATTGAAGATTCCGAGGAACAGACTGAAGCAATCCAAAAAACATTGGATGAAATGGAACAGATATCTGATATGTCGGAATATATAGATGGCAGATTACAGGAGATGATAGCACTGGTATATGGATATGAGATAAATAATGGACGTGTGTCTATTAACGACTTCAAAGACAATTATATTATCCAGTTAGCTTTAAAAGACAAAATATATAATGATAGATACAGGATGTTCTGCAATAAATTTTTTTATATGGATGAACAACTGAAAAAGATAAAAATATATATGGCAGATAATCAATATGACAAAGCCGAAAATCTTAAGCTGGATTTTGAAAACAAGTTAAACAACATTATATCAACTATAAAAAGACTGGAAACACTTTTAGGCATAGTTGGGGATTGCTGCACAGAAATAGAAACCCGGGCTGATAATGTGAAACAGTATGTAACGGAAGCCAAGGATTTATTAGGAGATGAAATTACTGAAAGTTTCTGTACAGAGATGGATTCGTTAAAAAATTACAGAGAAATACTTAAAGAAAATGTGTGTGATATCCTGACATTTGAAAAAACACTGGAGACTGATAAAGCCATTTTAATTGAAATGGGATCTTTAGTACGAAATATGTCAGATGAGACTGATTATAAGTATCTTATGGAGTTGTCTGAAGGATACGATTGCGATGGTCTCGCTATCAATATAGATAACTTCATACAGAGAAAAAAAGGAAACAATTTGTTTAAGTCATTAAAAAAGCTGTTTTCACAGGGAATATTGGGCCTTGTACTGCCTGAGGGTGACACTATATCAGGCAGACACATAAGTCAGACAAAACTGCCTTCAACTTATATTACAGGTTCTGACAAGGACTATTATAAGCATGATAATAATACAACAACATTGGCAAAAGACATAATATACGGCGAATATGTAATGGATAATTTTAACTCATATACAGATAAAAAAGAAGGAACAGTACTTAACTATGAAGTGGAATACATAATAAACGGAGAACAGTACGATGCAGCCAATCTTTATGAAACAGTTAAAAAAATCGCAGCAATAAGAAGTGTAGGAAATTTTGCCTGTATAATGACAGATCACGAGAAAAGAAAGCAGGCGGAAGAATTGGCAGAAATAACATTTGGCTGGACGAATGTAAGACCGCTTATTGCAGCTATGAAATATGTGTATCTGTATATGTGGTCGTATGCTGAAGGTCTTGCGGATGTAAAGGCACTATTGTCAGGTTATAAGACGGGTCTTATTAAGACAAAGGATAAGTGGCAGGTAAGTTATACGGATTTTCTGACATTGAACCTGGAAATAGACGAAGATGTCTACAAAAGCGGATTAAGTTATGAAATGTATTTACGGGCATTGCTTATGCTTAAGGACAAAACAATAAAATCATCAAGAACAATGGATTTAGTTGAATTATGGGAAAAAGCAAATGGAAATAAAGATTTTAGTATAAGAAATTATATTTATGGTATAAGCGGAAAAATATTATATACAGTTAAAGGCCTTAACAAGGAATATATTTATTCTTTTGGTCAGACATATTAAGAGAAAGGCGGTATAAGATGCTCCCTGTCAAAAAAATAAGAATATTAATGCAGAAAGATTATAAACAAAGAAAAAAACTCCATATAAAAAAACGACAGGGAGTGCCTTATACCGCTTTTTCAATTAATGCAAGTCTTACACTTGAAGCAGCACTTGTTTTACCTGTATTTCTCGCAGCTCTGGTTGCAGTGGTATTTTTTTTACAGGCGATACAAGTCCAGTCAAGACTACAACAAAGCCTTTACAATCAGGTGAAAAAAGTATCCGGATATGCTTATTATATGAATATTGCCGATATGTCGGAACAGGTAGAACAGATTATGCAGGCCGAATATGTAAAATATGCGGTAATTAATGAAATTGGCAGGGATTACCTCGAAAACTCAGTTATTACAGGAGGAAGCAGCGGAATACATATAAATTTCTTAGTGGATGCCAAGAAAGGAATTCTGGATGCAGAACTGGACTACAGTATGGATATACCGTTTAATCTTTTAGGATTTCCTTCAATCAGGTTTTCATCAAGACTAAGATGCCATACCTGGATAGGAAATACAAGCGGGGATGAAGTCCAGAGCAGCGATGTGGTATATGTAACTGCTAATGGCGAAGTGTACCATTTATACAGTGACTGCAGCTATCTTGTATCATCAATAAAAAATTGCAAAGGTACAGAAATTGCGGATAAAAGAAACAGCAGCGGTGAAAAATACAGGCCTTGCCAATTATGTTGTAAAGACAATGAAGAACCGGTTACTGCATTCTATACAGATTATGGAAACCGATATCACAGTCAGAGTTTATGCAGTAACCTTCACAGCAATATATTTTCTGTGGATAAGAATAAAGCACAGGAAAATTACAGATTGTGCAGTAAATGTGAAAAGAGGAAATGATATGGTAAATGGAATAATTATGACAGTGCTTACAATAGAGTCAATTTCGGATATTAAAACAAAAAGTATGTCATGTGTAAGACTGACAATATATTTTTTAATGGCTCTGTTGGGAAATCTTATATTTGGTTATCAGTCAGTTATATCAATGGCAGGAGGAATAGCAATTGGCATTATTGTTCTGATATATGGTCTTATAACAAAGGAAGGAATAGGATATGGTGACGGAATAATGTTTATGTGCCTTGGAACAGTACTGGGGGCTTCACAAAATCTCAGGTTATTATTTTTATCCTTAATATGTGCAACGGCAGCAGGCTGTATTTATGCTTTGGTATTAAAAAAAGGAATGAAAACAGAGATTCCGTTTATTCCGTGTATATTATGCAGTTATATTTTTATGACAGCATTGAGGGTATTCGTATGAGAGCAAAAGGAATGTTTACAGTAGAAGCAGCATATATTTTTACTTTTATTATGGTAATTATATACGGAATATTTCAGATAACCTTTTATCTTCATGATGTGATTGTAGGCAACAGCAGCAAGATCCAGGCGGGAATACGCCTTTATGAAGCAAAAGCCTTTTATTATGATGCGAAAAAGGAAAAGATAGATTACAACCAGATTATTTTGAAACCGGTTATAAAAGAACCATCTTTTGATAATGAAACAGAGGAAATTAAAAAGCGTATGGTGAATTATTACGAGTCCCATATTCTCTCAAGGCATTATCAATATAATGCGGATAATTTAGAGGATGTTATATCTGTACAAAATAATGCGGCATTGGTAAGAAAGAGCGGAAGGGCAGTACAATTTATAGGAGAATGGACAGATGGAAATTAATTTTAAAAGAGAAAATTCGGGAAGCTACATGGAAATCTGCGGAGAGCCGGAGACTGACAGTTTTGAGATGAAAATGATGTGTAGTAACAATATTACAGGTTTTTTGCCGGTTTCCGTGAGACAGATAAATAATAAAGCAATATATATGTATAATATAACAGGGAAAAATAATATCCGTGAATGTTATGCAAAAGATAAAATTTCAGGCAGGAATTTATATTCATTAATAGAATGTCTTAAAAATATTTTAAAGCAGACAGAGAATTATATTCTTAATGAAGCGGGATTAAGACTTGCACCTGAATATATTTATAAAGATATTAATAGTGATACTTATTATTTTACATATTTTCCGGAGGAGGGGAGAACTCTCTGGGAAGAGTTAAAGGAATTGTTTGAATTTATAATTACGGTTGTAGCCCATACCGATAATGAAGCGGTCACGATAGCATACGGAATATATAAAAGGCTTTGCACAAATGTTACCTCAATAGAGGAGCTGTTTAAAATCGAGCATACACAGGAACCCGAAAAATATGAAGTAAAAACAGAGACAATAGTTCAAAAAGAAATAATACCCGAAGTAAGGGAAGAAGAAAAAGAAGTAGAAGATAAATTAAAAAAATATATGGTGTTTGCGGGAATAGGAGGACTTGGTGCGATTTCAATGATTTTTCTTTTCTTTCTGTTATCAGGGAATGCAAGACCTAAAATGTTATCCGGAGCATTTTGCGGTATAGTATGTGCAGTATTTGGGGCAGGAAGTTATTATTTGTATTATTGGTATGGAAAGCATAAGTCTGAGTTTACAAAAATAATAACAGAAGAAGTTGCAATACCATATACAAGAGACAATGTGAGAATAACGGTTCCTGAGAAAAAAGAAAATAATCTCACAACAATATTATCATCTGATATGCCGTTGAAACCAATGCTGCAATGGCAGGAGGGTGGACTTTTGCGGAAATATAATGTGGAAGATGATACGGTCATAGGAAGTTCTGCTGAGAAAGCCGACTGCGTTGTAGAGGGAAATGGCATAAGCAGAATTCATGCTAAAATTATAAAAGAAGACAGCGTATATTATATTAAAGATCTGAATTCCACAAACGGAACAAGGGTAAACGGGGAGCTTCTTGCTACCTACAGATTAATGCCGCTTTCCGTTAATGACAGAATAACAGTAGGTAATATTGACCTTATATTTCATTGACTTAGATATGTGAAAATGATAATCTACAGGTATGGAAATTAGTAAATTAAAAAAGAAATTAACAGAAGCCGGATTTATAAGATATGATACGGAAATAGGCAATGTGGATGTGTATATGAGAAAGGGACATTGTCTTGGAATAGTAGACGTAGATGCAAGCTACTTTAATTGTATGCAAGCGGCAGATTACATATCAGGAATCAAGGCGATGTTTGGAACTGAATACGTTACCTTACTCGTATTCACAAGTGAATTGTCAAGAATGAGAGAAGAACTTGGCGATATGTACGGATACTGGATTTATGACAGGATAGGTAAACGTCTTGTGATTTACGAGGACCAGCCGCAGGACCTTCCGGATGTTGAGAAGATGTTTGAAGATGACACCTTTGATGCGGATACAAGGCCTTACCATACATCTGATGCAGGTGTGAAGGCAAGGGTTATGAAAGCAAGATTCAGCCGGTATTCTGTGGTTAATTTCGCATTGATTGCTGCCAACATAATTGTATATATAATTGTTGCGTCAGGTGGAAATACCTATAATGGATTTTATCTGGCAACCAAAGGCGGACTTGTTGCAAAATATGTAATAGATTATAAAGAATATTACAGATTGTTTACATCAATGTTTCTTCATGCGGGTGTACAGCACCTCGCAAGCAATATGATTATGCTGCTATTTGTGGGAGATACCATAGAAAGGATTGTGGGACATGTAAGATATGCAATTATATATCTTGCAGGAGGGCTGTTTGCTTCGGTAGGAACATTATTGTATTACAGAACTTACGATATGTATGCCTGCTGCATAGGTGCTTCAGGTGCGATTTTTGCAGTAATGGGTGCATTGATATATATTCTTATATGCAATAGAGGAAGAACAGAAGGATTCAGTATAGTAAGGATTATCTTGTTTGTTGCTTATGCAATATATTCGGGATTGACAACACAGGGAACTTGTAATGCAGCACATATTGCAGGATTATTGGGCGGATTGCTTATTACTGCCATATGTTACAGGAAGAAAGGAAATACACAATGAAAATTAATATATATTATGGTGGCCGGGGAATGATAGATGACCCTGCCATAGCTGTGATAGGAAGAATTACATCGGTACTTGATGAATTAAGGGTTAATGTTGAAAGATATGATCTGCATGAACTTAAGAGTGGAATTACCGCATTGCCACAGACCATAAATGATGCTGATGCAATAATAATTGCGGGGACAATAGAGTGGTATGGGATAGGAGGATATATACCTTCATTTCTTGATGCGTGCTGGTTGTATGGCGACAAAGCAAAAATTTCTGAGACATATATGTTCCCTATTGTAATGTCAAAAGCATACGGTGAAAAAGAAAAACATGCCGAACTTATGAATGCATGGGAAATACTGGGAGGAAAATCCTGCACGGGAATTGCGGCGTATGTTCCGGAAACAATGGATTTCGATATGAATGACGATTACAGACAGGTTATTGAAAAGAAAGCCGAGGAAATATACAGAACAGTTTCGCAGAAATATGTGATGCTGCCTACAAGCAATAAAGTTATTAAACAGAATATGGTAAGGGATACTATTAACCTTACGCCACAGGAAACAGAGCAGCTTTCAAAATATGCATCAAATGATGACTATGTTAAAAAACAGAAAGAGGATATAGAAGAACTGGCAGGAATGTTTAAGTCAATGCTGGAGGAAGAAGAAAAAGGCGGAGACGATTACTACCTTATTGAATTAAAAAAACATTATATTCCACAAAGTGACTTTAAGGCTACTTACCTTATTAAGATTAATGACAAGAATAAATCATTGATAATAGAGATTGACAACGGAAATATGAACTGCTATTTTGGGCAGATTGAGCAGGCAGACGTAATAAGTAAACTGTCAACCAATATTCTTGATGATATCGTAGAAGGAAGAATGACATTCCAAAGAGCCTTTATGCAGGGAGTAATGACTGCTAAAGGTAATTTAAGGATTATAAGAATGTTTGATGAGAACTTTATTTTTTCAAAGTAAAGGTAAATGAATTACCGTTCTCATAACGATAAGAAAGTGCCCCTCCGTGGGATGCAACAATTATGGCAGATGTAGCAAGGCTTAAACCGAATTTCTCAGGATTCGGAGAATTGAAAGGGTTAAAAAATGCCCCGGAAGTTTCATCCGGTATTTTTGGAAGAAAATCTTTTACAGAAATTGTAAAATAGTTTTCTAAAATGGAAACATCTACATTTACAGAGGCATTATGGGATACATCATAGATGTTTTGGAAAAGAGAATCCATAACAAATATAATTGCAGAGAAATCAGCCATAACTCTGGCATAGACATAGGTATTACATTTAATTTTTAATTCAGGAAAATGACTGATGCTTGTATTGATTATATCGGCAAGCATTTCAGGAGCTTTAGTGACAACATGTGCATACCTGTAATGGTTTAAGGATTTCATAAGTACAACAAGGGAATTAATATCTGATTGGATATTTACCCAGTGTGGGTCATCATTTAATTCAGGATGGTCAACAGACATAAGCTGGCAGTTGCCATATATCAAGGCAACAATATTCTGGATGTCATGGCAGCCTTTCTGGATGTTCTTTGTAATTTTGTCCATTTCCTTCTTGTTCATTGTGGGCACCTCACTAAGTTTGATGTGAATTAAAGGTATCATAGTAGTTATTATAGTTCAATTAATGAGTAAATACAAAATAATATATAAAAGGAGATAATTCGACATGATGAAAGATGATTGTATTTTTTGTAAGTTAGCAAATGGAGTTTTCAAAACAAATACTGTTTATGAAGATGAGGATTTCAGGGTGATTCTTGATGCAAGTCCTGCGGCAAAGGGACATTCACTTGTTATACCAAAGTCACATTTTGATAATGCACTTACGGCGGATGAAAAGGTGCTTGGTAAGGCTATGAATGTCGCAGCTAAGACAGGAAGAGCATTAATGAAAACATTTGGCTGTGACGGCATTAATATTGTACAGAATAATGGTGAAGCCGCAGGTCAGACAGTTTTTCACCTTCACCTTCACGTTATTCCAAGATATAAAGATGACAACATAGGAATAACATGGACTCCGGGTTCTGATACGGATGAGAATTTTGCAGATACGGCAAAACTTATTGCAGAAAAGTTTGAAAAATAGTTATAACAATAAAAAGAAGCGTTGCCATCCCTGACAACGCTTCGGAATTTCGTACATTCCAACCTTATTTACAAGTAGTATTTATAAGATTCACAATTATATTAATAGCATCATTCAGAGTGCTTGATTCCATGGCATCTATATATTTTTCCCTATTATCGTACAAATCATTAATTGCTGACAAAAGAACTTCATTAGTCATATTTTCTTCTTCAAGAACAGCACTGTAGCCCTGCTTATTAAAAGAACGGGCATTAAGAATCTGGTCACCACGACTTGCACCGGCAGGAAGAGGGATAAGAAGATTAGGCTTTTTCATAGCGAGAAGCTCGCATATAACATTAGCACCTGCACGGGATACGACGATGTCAGCTGTTGCAAATAAGTCCTTAAGTTCGGCATTAACATATTCAAACTGATAGTAGCCTGTCGTGCTGTAAAATGACTTATCGACCTTACCCTTTCCACAGATATGGATAACCTGATATTGACGTATGAGGTCGGGCAATATTGCACGAATGGCATCATTGATATGAACTGCACCAAGACTTCCACCGATTACGAGAAGTACAGGTTTCTGGGTATTAAAACCACAAAGTTTAAGACCTGCTGCTTTATCACCTGAGAGTAGTTCACGCCTTATAGGTGAACCGGTAAGCACACCCTTTCCGTTAGGAATATTCTCAACTGTTTCCGGAAAATTACAGCATATTTTGGAAGCATATTTCATACTGAGTTTATTAGCAAGCCCCGGAGTCATATCCGATTCGTGGATAATGGCAGGAATATGACATTTGCCTGCAGCACGAACAACGGGAACAGAGACAAATCCACCCTTTGAAAATACAATATCAGGTTTAATTGTTTTCATAAGCTTTTTGGCCTGGGACATTCCTTTAAGAACGCGGAATGGATCCGTGAAGTTCTTAACGTCAAAATATCTTCTGAATTTACCTGTGGATATACCATAATAAGGAATATTAAGTTCTTCGATTAATTTACGCTCTATTCCGTTATATGAACCTATGTATGAAATTTCATAACCTGCTTCTTTAAGTGCAGGAATTAATGCAATATTTGGGGTAACGTGACCGGCAGTACCGCCACCGGTTAAAACTATTTTTTTCATTTATGGGACCTCTTAGTTATTGTTAATATATTCTTCTAAAGCAGTGGCAAGCTGGTCAGGGCATGAAGTAGGACGCATTCCGCATCTGATACCTTTAAGGCGAGATATGGCATCATGGATATCCATACCCTCAACAAGTCTTGCAACACCCTGGGTATTACCGGAGCAGCCACCAACAAATTCAACGGATTTAATTATATTGTTTTCAACTTCAAAATTAATTACCTGGGAACAGGTACCGTGTGTTCTATATGTATTCATAGATACCTCCTAATATTATAATCAGAGTTTACTTATTATAGCATAATACGGAAAAAAGTGGTATAATCATTCAAGAAATTTTGGAGGTAATATTGATGATTGGAATAATTGGAGCAATGGAACAGGAAGTAAGTCAGGTTGTGGCAGCAATGACGGATGCAAAGACTGTTGAAATTGCAGGAATGATATTTAACAGCGGAAAGTTCTGCGGTAAGGACGTTATTGTTGTTAAAAGCGGAATCGGAAAAGTAAATGCGGCTATATGTACACAGATACTTGCAACATATTTTAAAGTAGATGCGGTAATTAATACAGGAATAGCAGGTTCGTTAAAGGCAGAAATTAATATCGGAGATGTCGTTCTCTCTACGGACGCGTTGCAGCATGATATGGACGCTACTAATTTTGGATATGAACCGGGAGTGATTCCGGGAATGAAAGTGTCAACATTTAAAGCATCGGAGGAACTGATTGAAAAAGCTGAAAAGGCATGCAAAAGGGAAGTACCTGAACTTGGTGTATTTAAGGGAAGAGTTGTCAGCGGAGACCAGTTTGTAAGTGATAAAGCAACCAAAAACCGGATTGCCGATACATTTCACGGATATTGTACAGAGATGGAGGGCGCAGCAATAGCACAGGCAGCCTACCTAAACAATATTCCTTTTCTTATAATAAGAGCTATTTCCGACAAAGCAGATGACAGTGCAGCTATGGACTATGATGAATTTGAAAGAAGGGCTATTGCCAATTCAGTAAAAATGCTGAGAGCACTTGTTGCAGATATTTAGTTATTATGTAAGAAATCGTCGAGAAGTTTTTTTATTCCATATCCGGTTATTAATTATAATTTCAGTTGAAAACATAAATTAATAATCGGAGGAGTATAATGGTATATTTTTTAATAATTGCGACAGCATTTTTAATGGGTATATGTGCTGATGGAATACTTAGCGGTAATTTAAAGGAACTGATTGACGATACGGAAGAAATGGAAACCACAGACAATACATTCCTGAAACAGATGAAATTACGATATAAGAATTGTCTGAGAATAGGTCATGAAATTAATAACACGGAAGCGTTTGCCGGGAAATATATGGACAAGTACCGCAGTCACGGAATAAGTTTTCAGGTATACGAAAAAATAGCATCCGTATGCAGCGGTATATGTGTTATAGGCGGACTGGCAGGGGCATTTATGGAGAGAAAGTACATGATGGAGTTCCTTATGATGGGCTTTATTGCCATGTATATCATAAACGGCCTTAAGAAGATGATTGATGTCAGGAGCAAACGCAGACAGATTACAAGAAATATAGTTGATTTTTTTGAAAACAGATATTATGCTGTTACCGAGGAAAAAAACGATTATTCATCCACAAGTGATAATGTAGCAGAAAAAACTATGGAAAAACTTAACAATAGGGTATATACTGACGAGGAACGGCGTATCATAGATGATATTCTGCGAGAATATTTAGGTTGAATAATTATAAATAATAAATTATAATTAAATGGATTTTAGAGAATGACAAAGGAGATAAAAAAATGGCAAAGATAACATTTGATTATTCAAAGGCATCAGGATTTGTTGCAGACCATGAGATGGAATACATGAAGAAAATTGCAAATGATGCGAAAGATGTACTTGTATCAAAAACGGGTGCCGGAAATGACTTTTTAGGCTGGATTGATCTTCCTGTAAATTATGATAAAGATGAATTTGCACGTATTAAGAAAGCAGCTAAGAAAATACAGGCAGATTCAGAAGTGCTCGTGGTAATCGGTATCGGAGGTTCTTACCTTGGAGCCAGAGCTGCGATTGAGTTTTTAAGACATGGTTTTTACAATAATATAGATAAGAGCCTTCGTAATACTCCTGAAATTTATTATGTTGGAAATAACATCAGCAGCACATATATTTCCGGATTAATTGATGTTATCGGAAACAGAGATTTTTCGGTTAATATTATTTCTAAGTCAGGAACAACCACAGAACCGGCAATCGCATTCAGAATTTTTAAGGAAATGCTTGAGAAGAAATACGGACATGACGAAGCCGTTAAGAGAATATATGCCACAACAGATAAGGCCAAGGGAGCATTAAAGAACCTTGCAACAGAAGAAGGCTATGAGACATTTGTTGTACCTGATGATGTCGGCGGAAGATTCTCCGTATTAACAGCAGTAGGACTTCTTCCAATCGCTGTAAGCGGTGCTGACCTTGATAAGCTTATGGAAGGTGCAGCAGAGGGAAGAAAGCTTGCTCTTGAAACACCTTTTGAAGATAATGACGCAATGAAATATGCAGCAGTAAGAAATTGTCTTTTAAGAAAAGGCAGAAATGTTGAAATTGTTGCCAATTATGAACCTGCACTTCACTATGTAGGTGAATGGTGGAAACAGCTCTTTGGCGAAAGCGAAGGAAAGGACAACAAGGGTATTTTCCCGGCAGCATGTGATTTTACTACAGATTTACATTCACTTGGACAGTTCATTCAGGACGGAACAAGAATGATGTTTGAAACAGTAATGAATGTTGAGACTCCTAGAACTGAACTTGTTATCGGACAGGAATCAACAGACCTTGACGGATTAAACTACCTTGCAGGAAGAACAGTTGATTTTGTTAATAAGAGTGCCATGAAGGGTGTTATAGTTGCCCATACAGATGGTAATGTTCCTAACCTCATGGTCAACATTCCTGAACAGAATGAATTTTACCTTGGCGAACTTTTCTATTTCTATGAGTTCGCATGCGGTATAAGCGGATACATCCTTGGTGTTAATCCATTTAACCAGCCTGGTGTTGAGAGCTATAAGAAGAATATGTTTGCACTTCTTGGCAAGCCTGGCTATGAAAAAGAAAGAGAAGAAATTCTTGCCAGATTAGAGAAATAATAATCAGCATATATAATAAAGAACTGTCACTATGATACAATCAAGGTCAGAGTGACAGTTTTTTACTTTATGACAGCATTGGAGGAATAGATATGAAAATTGTTATGTTAGATAAAAAAACATTGGGAGATGATTGTGATTTATCAGAACTTCAGAAAATGGGCGATTTTATTGCTTATGATGAAACCGATAAAAACCATACGATTGAAAGAATAAAAGATGCGGATGCAGTATTCACTAACAAAGTAGTAATTGGGAAGGATGAGATAGATAATGCCTCCAATCTTAAATATATAGGAATTATGGCAACAGGGACTAATAATATTGATTTGGAATATGCCGGAAAACGTGGAATCACAGTTACAAATGTTAAAGGATATTCGACTAAAATTGTGGCACAGCACACATTTGCTCTGCTTTTTTCTGTAATGGAGCAGATTGCACATTATGACAAATTCATTAAATCAGGTGAGTATTCGGGACAAAGCCTTTTTACCAATATTGACAGACCGTTTATGGAAATAAGCGGAAAAACATGGGGAGTTATCGGCTTAGGTGCTATTGGGAAAGAAGTTGCCGGAATTGCAAAAGCTTTTGGATGTAATGTAATCTACTATTCCACAAGCGGTAAGAATAATTGCAAGGATTACCGTTGGGTGGATTTTGAAACATTTCTTAAGGAAGCGGATATTATATCGGTTCATGCACCGCTTACTGATGCGACAAGAGGATTAATTGATGAAAATGCTTTTGATAAAATGAAACCAACTGCTTATTTTATAAATGTGGGAAGAGGTCCGATAGTGAAGGAGGAAGCTCTTAAAATTGCCCTCGATGAAGACAAAATCGCAGGTGCGGGAATAGATGTGTTTGACGTGGAGCCATTGGCTGCAACAAGTCCTCTTATGAATATTAAAAATAAGGATAAAATAGTTATGACACCGCACATTGCATGGGCAAGTGTTGAAGCGAGAAAAAGACTTATAGATATGATGATAGATAATTTCAGCAGGTTCAGAGGATTGTAATATTTTTTCAATCCTCCTCAATAACCTGAATTTCCATGAAATCAAAATCAATGTGTTCAATAAAATTGTCCTGATTAAATTTGGCCTTATCGTGACGTTTGAATTCTTCAATGGTCTTATCGAGCCAGATAGGAACGGACAGGTCAAAAGAATGACATGCACTCTCAAGGGCATGAAAAACTTTGGCTGTGCGGTTTGCGTCTGAGGAATCTTCTATTGTTATATCTTTGACAAGATGATTGTCCGTAAATAATTTACACCATATTCTGAACATAATTTTCGTCCTTTATTTTTTTATGATTATAGTCTATACTATATCAAAAACGCAAGTCAAGGAAAAGGAGAGCAAATGGCAAAAGAAAAAAAAGAAACAAAAGGGATTAAAGGCTATCTCAATAAAGTATTTATTGATGGCTTCAGTGGAATGGCACTTGGACTTTTTGCCACACTTATTATTGGTACAATAGTTGGACAGATTGCAGGTTTTGTGGGCGGAACGGCAGGTCTGTATATGAAATACACGGCTAATATAGCCAAATCCCTTATGGGAGCGGGAATCGGTGTCGGAGTAGCAAGCAAGTTCAAGGAAGGTCCGCTTGTAACCGTATCTGCAGCAGTTGCCGGTATGATTGGTGCATTTCCTACAGCATTTACTGATGGGGTGATTACATCGGGTATTGCATGGGGTGCGCCCGGTAATCCACTTAGTGCATTTATTGCAGCTTATGTGGCAATAGAAGCAGGACATCTCGTATCAGGGAAAACGCCGGTTGATATTATTGTAACGCCGATAGTTTCAATTGCGGCAGGAGCTGTTGTTGCATACATTGTGGGACCTTATATTGCAATATTTACTGAATGGCTTGGTAATCTTATTAATATTAATGTTGACAAGCATCCTTTTATCGGAGGAATTGTAATATCGGTATCTATGGGTATATTTCTTACATTACCAATCAGTTCTGCGGCAATCGGAATTATGCTGGGATTAAGCGGTCTTGCCTCAGGAGCGGCAACAATAGGCTGCTGCTGTCAGATGGTAGGATTTGCGGTAATGAGTTTTAAAGAAAATAAAGTTGGAGGCCTTATTTCGCAAGGCATCGGTACATCCATGCTCCAAATGCCTAACATAATAAGACATCCACAGATATGGATACCGCCAATTATTTCCAGTGCAATACTTGCACCGGTATCCACAATGGTATTTAAGATGGTAAGTAATCCGGTGGGCTCCGGTATGGGAACCTCAGGACTTGTAGGACAGTTTTCAGCTTATGCGGTAATGGTTGGGTCCGGTACCCACCCTGCAACGGCAGTAATCCAGATAATGGCAATGCATTTTGTTTTACCGGCACTTGTAACTTATATTATTGCCTACGGAATGAGAAAAGCCGGATGGATAAAAGACGGATATATGAAACTTGATGTCTGTAAAGTCAAGGGTTAAGTGCGAAAATATTAAATAAATATAAAATTAAAGACCTACTGTACGTAAACACATGTCAAATATATCATTGCTGGAATAGCCATGGAAAAGTTTACGAGGGTAGTTATTAATCCAGTTTTCAACGCGTGCAATCTCTGTACGCGTTGTTTTAGTGAAATTGTAACCTTTTGGGAAATGCCGGCGAATCATTTTATTTTGATTCTCGTTGCTGCCACGTTCACAGGAAGAATAAGGATGACAATAATATAAATCAACTCTCTTTTCTCCGTTTTGGGAATGCTCTATACCAAAACTATCAGCAAACTCTACACCATTATCACAAGTAATAGTACGGAATATCTTCATGAAATTGCCGCCACATTTACGCTCTAAATCGTTAAGAACATTAACCACATTCTCTTTATTTTTCCCTGCCATTTTATAAATCAATTCTTTCCTGGATAAACGTTCAGTAAGTACAAGAAGAACACTTCTGGTCTTTTTCTTACCGACTACACAATCCATCTCCCAATGACCGAACGCATCACGTTTTAATATATCCGGGCGTTGCTCAATACTCTTACCTTTCATTACGCGACAAGGACGGACTTTTCTATATTTCTTCTTAGACTTATTACGCTTTACCGGCAAATCTTTATTAGTAAGTGCCAGGAAGATATTATCGTTAATATAACGATATATCGTTGTTTTTGATAAAGATGTAGTGAATGTAAGATTGTTATTTCTAATATAGCAAAGAGCAGCTGCAGGAGAATATTTACATTTACTGATAAGGTATTCAATATAAGCAGCGTAATCATAATCATTACCTATCTTAAGTCCTGGTCCTTTAGCTTTTAAATGTTCCTGGTATTTACTTTCCGCCAGCTCCGCAGAGTATCGAAGTTCCTCAGTCAGATCTGACAAGGTATGAACATACTGTCCGCGCTTAATTTCTCTGTAGATGCTTGCCCTCGACTTATTAAGTTCTTTTGCTATAAATGAAATTGATGTTTTAGACCTTAACCAGCTTTCTAACCTGATATGGTCATAATATGTAAAATGTTTATATCCCATGTCATTAGTACCTCTCAAAAAAATAATAAAAATACAAGTGAAACAAGTTCACTTGTAATTTTTAATAAGTATAATTTAATTATATTAAGTATCAGGTAATGATACAAGACCGCGCTTTAAACAAGTCCACGTTTAAAACGAAGAATAAGTAAAATCATTAATCTTTGAAAAAATAATCTATAATATTCATTTAATGCAAAATACGGATTACAAATACAAACTACAAAAAACTCTATAAAAGAAGAAAGATAAAAATAAAATTTATTTTCAAGCTCATCATCTGACAAAGACGAAAAATGAATAATATCTTTTAACAAAGAATCATCATCTGTACGAAGAACAACACTACTCAAAGTTTCAATACTCAAATTAGCAAAATAAATATCAAATTCCATAATCAAACAACCTCACTTTATAAAAATTCAAATAACAAACAAAGATTAATCTTTGTCAGGTAAATAAACAAGCCCACGACTAAAACGATATAATGCTAAAATCAAAAAACGCTGATATGTAATCTTGCCATACGTATCTAATTCAAAAATAGATTCACTAGAAAAACAACAGCCCAAAAAAGAAAATAAACAATCATAAAATTTATCATCCAGCTCATCATCTGACAAAGAAGCAGCATACATAATATCACTTAAAAAATTTTCATCTTTTGAATTAAGAATATGATAACCTAAATCTTCAATAATGCCATCTATTTTCATAATCAATCATCCTCTCTCTCTTCTACATTATAAATACAATCAATCCCATTGGAATCAAATCCTGCAGAAACAGCCCTTTCTATATCTTCTGACGTTGAATCATCAAATACATCAATCACTACTGTAATTGTTTTCATATATTACCTACCTCCATCAGCTTTATCATCATAATGTTTATAAATACAATCATCACACATAACATCGCCTAAAAACCAACAAGTATCACATCCAAAAAAACCAGGATTACAATAATCATCACAAGTCGAAGATCTTCCGCCATATCTTTCCTCTTCAATAATCAAAGGACAATGACCATTAACACAATTTACATAACAATAATTATCTCTCATATATTACCAGCCTCCAGCTTACATAATGACTTATCTAATGAATATATATAATCTTTTAGGAAACCACGGTATTTTCCTGTTAGATAATAATACCAATCTCTGGTACTGTTTTCTTCACAATAATCCGCAAATTCCATAAAAGAACGTATTTCATGATCTCGAATATATCTTTGCATTTCACGAACCTTGAAAAGTTCATCTCCGGAGCTGCACCGTAACCATTCGGAAGGGTCAGCACCATTAAATCCAATGACCTCATCAGGATCATATTGATATTTACTAGGATGATCTGCATGTATCATATACCTGACAGAACCAACAATAGCTTTACAGGGTTCAATAGTATGTTCAGGAACACCAAGAGGAACAAGCATATCTGCTATCTGTTTAAAGCTCTTTACAGTAGCAAACATAATTATACAATGATAATGAGGCTTTTTTTGGTTGCCATCCGGATTCTGGTCTTTATCATGCAGCGGAGAACATATCCATTTAGCTCTTATCATTGAAATAGCCTCACGCCAATCACTAACATAAATATCCTCATTATATGTATATCCAGATAAATCTTCTTCTACAGGAACAGTAGTATCTATTCCATCATCATCCTGAATTATAGAATCAGGATAAACTATAAATGACCAATCGCGAAATCGTTTAGAATTATCTGTACGAAAAGATAAATCTTTCTTAAAGATCATAATTCATACCTCCAGTAAATAAATATAAAAGCGTGAACACCGAACACTAGTAGCCTTGCCGTAGCCGGCTACTAGCGGACGAACCGCCAAAAAGTAAAAAAATAAATAAGGTAACCCCATACATGCCAAAAAAATAAACATGTATGGAGACCTTTGAGGAACTTTGTCTTGCCAACGAGCCTCCTGAAAGTGAATGTATCGGCTGTTGCCGGGAAGCTGCACACCGCCGCCAAAGGCTGGCGGTTTAAGCAGCCTTCCGGCTACACAGCCTATTCGCTTTCACTCTCATTAGCAAGACCAGGCTCCGGCTCATCAGCCGGAGAAAGTTCGGGAACGTCATCACGTTTATATACGGTCTGTTCGTATTCAATACGTTGAAGCTGCGGAGCCTCAAATGAATTGAAATACTTAGACCATTTAGGAATAAAAGTAAAAGTCCTGGTACCAAGAAAAAAGAATATAGCCGGCTCAAAATCAAAATACTCATCCAGCTTGCCTCCATCATCTCCATTATTATTAATAGAGATAAACTTCTTAATTTTCTTTCCAATAGTAAATACCCGGGCAAAATTCCGCTGCAGGTACATGGAATCGGTGAGGTCTCTAAGTTTCTTATCAACATCAAATGTTTGGGAGAACATGACTACCTTAGTGTGATAGTGACGCTGCAGCTTAAACCAATTACGAACCTCCGGGCGGAAGTTCTTAAAATTACGGTTATCCCATATCATACCGACTTCATCAATCAATAGTAAGATCTTCGGAGCAGTCGGTTTAATCTTCTCCTTAAAAACCTTAATAACCTTAATAAGGCCTTTATAATTACGTTTATCAAACGGAACATAATTAAAATCCTCCAGCATAACGCGTCCTATGTCATCCGGGCGAATATAGAAAGTGTAGGGTATGCGTTCGGTACTATATACAGTCCAACCCTTGCGGACGTGCTGGATAGCATACTTAGTAAGCGTAGTCGACTTGCCTGACCCTTTCTTACCGAATATCATTATTAACTTGTACGGATTTACATACTTATTAGTAAGCAGTAAAAATATAAACATGAAAAAAATTAAGATAAAACAAAATTTTAGAAATCCAATAATTAATACCTCCTTGCAGCCATTGAATATACGAGGACAAACAAGGAAGATATAAGAATAAAGCCACCAATAATGTAGCCAAAAACAGAATTTGAAATATAGATAATTGTGTCAAAAATAAATGTACTTAAAGTATTCAAAAAATTCATATTAACACCTCGTTAAGTTCCTCTATAACTGGTTAATATCCGGATGCACAAGGCATCCGGAAAGTAAATTAGGATTTATGGAGCAGACGTCCAAAAACACCAATAGCAGCACCTACAAGCATAACACCGGTAGTTACAAGTAAAAATGGAGTAGCCATAATGGTTGAACCGATAGTAGTTATCTGTCCAAAAATCCATGTAGCTATTTCACTCATTGTAGATAAAAAAGCAGTCATATAAATACCTCCTTAAAAAAATTAAGACTTATGGAGCAAACGGCCAAAAATACCAATGGCAGCACCTACAAGCATTACACCGGTAGTTACAAGTAAGAATGGAGTATCCATAATTGTTTTACCAATAGTAGTAATCTGACTAAATATCCAAGTCGAAACTTCTCCCATAGTAGACAGAAAAGCACCCATTGGCGTTGTTTCAGCAAGTAACATCATAAGCAAACCTCCTTTAAATTAATGATGTATATTTCTAAGACGGCGGAATATGCCGACAATAGAAGCAAAAATAACAATAGAAAAAGATAACATAAGAATCCAGTTTGAAGTAATAGCATCCCAGGCGGAAGAAATAACAGAAAAAACATAATTAGAAATTGCTGTCATGTCTGAAAAAAAATCAACTGAACTCATAACAAGCCTCCTTTACTTCTTTCCCAGAATCTTAATAATGAACTGGAAGAATACAATTAAAATATAAAGTGTAAGTGCAGCTGCCACACAAATCAAAGCAGGCAAAGCGTCAGAAATAACATCAGAAACAATAACATAATCTGATATACCTAAAAATCTAAAAAAAATATCAATCATGTATCAATCATCCTTTCCGGGTTAAAGCAATAACACAATTTGAAATAGTAGAAAAAGCAATAACAGTCAACAGAGCTATAATACTTCTGTATTGGTTGCCTGACAGCTCATATACAATTGGATCAGTACCGTCAGCAGCCTTAACCTTGTAAACAATACATGAAACAAGAAAAAACAAAGCTACCACAAAAATAATAATCATAAAAACATTAAAAAATTTAGATTTCTTCTTTTCCATATCAATTCCTCCCAAATATAGAAGCTAACATTATATAAACGAAAATAATAAAAATAATAAGATAAATAAAAAAATTAAATAACCACATCAAAACCTCCTATCTATGAAGCCATACACATAAAACAATAAAAATAATAGAAGAAATAAAAAAAATAATATAACCTACATAAATATTAAAAGAATCAATCAAACTACAAAAACTATCAAGAAAATAAGAAAGCATATATTTAAGACCTCCTGGCAAATAAGAAAACGATTAATAAAGTAATAATAATAAGTGCAATAATCAAATCAAGTAATGAAAATCCGGCAATAACAGTAAGGCCATCAAGCGTATCAATAAAAGAACCAATAAGACTTACAAGATACTCAAAACAACTAACCATAAGCCTCCTACCTTACCATGTAAATAACATAAACTGCATACAACACACCGACGAACGGAGCTAAAAACCCGGGCAAGAGCTGCACAATAGAAGACAAATAAACAATCACGGCACAGACAGAGCCTCCCAATATAATCATGAAGCCTTTATTACTCATGCTGTAGCCTCCTCTCTCCGGATAACAACATTAACAACAGTAAATGTAAGTCCAAGAACAACAACCGGACGGAGCTTACCGAGGTTGTCCCAGATATTACCAATCCATGTATTAACAAAAGTAACGGCAGACAATACACCGGGCGCAAGTACGATCGGCTGGATAACTGTACCACCTACCAAATCGGATAAACCGGTACTAACGAAATCAACAACAGATGTATTATCATCCTCCGGATCATCATCATAATCTTTCAATACCGGCTTATATGTATAATTCATCCTGTCCCGGATAGAATCCAACCGAGCCAGGATAGCACTATCATCAAAATTGAATGTGCCGCCACCACTTCCGGATAAAGATATATCCTTAATGGCTGCTATAACAGAGCTATCATCAAAAGCAAGACTAGGCAAAGTATTTAAAAGACTTCTAAAAGAACCATTAATACTACGAAAAGAAGAATAATAATCAATACTGCCAACCAAATCTTTAATATCAGACTGAAGCTCATAAATTAAAGATAAATTAGAAGACAAAAGCTTAAAAGAATTAAAATTCTCAGTTCTAATAGCTTTGAGTAAAACAGAATGATCACTACTGTAATCAACAAGAGTTTTAATCAAACTATAAATAGAAGTTTGGCGAATACTTACCCAGGAGTCTAAGTCCTTATCATATTCAAAATAATTAAAATATTCAGGCGCAATAATAGCATTTTTAAGAAAAGTAGTATTAAGCAATAATGATGACATTAAAACAGAATCAGCATCTTCATTAGGAATTGATCTTAAAGAAGACATAATATCCCAAGCATCCTTAAATTGTCTAGTAGCAGCTGAACCCAAAGCAGTTAATCCACCAAGCACTGTATAAGAAACCTTCTCTGCTAAATTTGAAGAATCAGAACTGCTATAAGGATTATCTGTTTGAGTAATTTGATGAACAGCATCTACCCAAGAATCATAAGTATTCAAATCATCCAAAGCGTCTGGAAAAGACTCCCAAGACTTAACAGAAACACCATAATCAGAGTCATTACAATAAATCAATTTAAAAGATTCATTATTAGGATTAACAAAATTTGAAACCTTAGGAACCTTAAAAGATGAAGAATACATAGTATTATAATTAACAAGATTAGTCCACGATTCCGATAATCCAACAGAAGAAAAATAACAATAAAAATTGCAATTATTTTTAAAATTTAAAGTAATATCAAAAGTATCACGATCTTGAAAAATATTATCTAATTTACCTGATGAATCGACGAATAAAAAACCATAAGATTCTTTATAAAAAACATATTGATACCTAAAATAATAAGAAGGAGTAATCACATCACTATCATCATAATCAAAAAAACCTTCAATCTTATGGTTAGCAAAAATACAAACAGTTCCGGAAGGTAAATTATAAGATTTACCACAAACAGAATAAGCAGAGCTACCGTAATAATAAGTAACACTTTCATGTGATACACGAGAATATTTATCACCAGGATCAAAGGGACCATGATAATCAAAAGTATATAAAGTATTCAAAGTAAAAATACCATTTTTAGTACCACCAGTAGTTGAATACGCATAATCAAAGTAATGAGTTACAACATTAGTTACAAGATCAATACGAGTAACAGTAACAATCCAAGGCCAAGTTTTAGACTCTGAAAAAGGAAAAACAAAATAATTATCAACCATACGACTAATACCAGAACGTAAACCATAATATCCGGAATAACTTGACGTGAAAACATATACACAATTAGAAACAGGATCAAGCCAATAAGATGCATTTGCAACTTTGTCGTTGCATTTTTCTAACTCTGAAGGTAGATACGTATAACGAACAGAAGCGTTATAAGCACTAGGCGGAAAATAACAAAACGCAAAATAATCTTTACAAGCAAATACAGTACCACTATAATAAACGTAGTGATAACCATTATCAAAAGTAGTTGAAGTATGACGAGATATAGTAGTATCGTAGCCATTGTACGATACGTAAATATTATCAGAATCAAAATCAACGGATATATCTATATCCTTAGGCAATGAAGAAACGGATGCAGCTAAAACATCAAATGAAGGATGTACAAAAATAAAATAAGTAAATAAACAAAAAGCAAGAAAAAAAGAAAAGATTTTTAAATAAAGTTTGTACATAAAAACACCTCCATGCTATAATAAAAATAAAAAGGAGTAATAAATGACATATAATAAAGCAGAAGAAATATTGAATCAAAAAACATTCAATATATTTTTTATAATAGGAATCATATATTGCACAATAACAATAATACCAGGGATAGTATTTATAATATTATGGGTGAATAGCACTAAAAAAAATAAAGATTACATAAAAGCAAAAATAAATATAATAGGTAAAATAGCAGTAATGTTACACATAATAATATTAGTATTAATTATAGTAGCAATAATGATATTAATTATAAAAATAACGATATTACAAATAATAAGAATAATTAAATAATGAGGGAAAGACCCTCACTATTTAATTAATAATATTCTTCATCTTCAACAGGTTGTGGCTTCTTTGGTGCTACAATCTTTCTTTTAGCAGGAACATAAATCACTTTATTCTCAACTGTAACAAATGAGCCCTTACGCATTAAACGAAAAAGCAAAACAGTATCAAGAATCTGTAAACCAAGTAAAACAAAAACTAACATTACTTCTTTTCCTCCGGGCCAAGATGTATTCCAACAACAGCAGGTCTACCGCCAATGCCGGCTCCATATTCTAACTCATAATAACGACCAACAGAATCAGGTTGGATAAGAGCGTGGCAGTTTTCAGGTAAAAATACTTCATCTACTTTCTGACCAACAGCACCATGGGAACAATCAAACGCGGTATAATCATCAATCAAGCTGACAATACAACAATTAGTTCCTTTCTTTGATGTAAACTTTCTGTAACCAATTAATAAAGAACTCATAAAAAAACCTCCTAGATAAATAATAGTAATAAGTAAATGGTTACCATTTGAGGAAAAGGGGGAATTGACAAACACAATACATCGCAAAAAGAATGACAAATCCCCTTTTACTTAATGGGGTATAAACATATAACAGGATGTCTAACCTGTTACACTTAATATAAAACTTTACAATGAAACTTGATGTCCAATAAAATACTTGTTTGACGTGTATTAATGTTTTATAATAATAGTAGGTGTAACTCGATTGATTAATATAATTGGGAGGAACTAAAGTGGACGAGAACAATAATGTATTAACAGGTGATATTGCGGCGCTCAGACAGTTCAGGGATGTTGTTGACCGTAACATTAATTCAACTAATCAGGTTGAGAATCTTAAGAATGAAGAGAAGCGTCTTGATAAAGAAATCAATAGTAATAAAAAGACCCTTAAAGATAATATAGACAGCACTGTCAAGAGCAGAAGAAATGACATCGCTTCCAAGTATGATTCCGAGATTGGTAAAGAAGAGGATCGTCTTAAGAAAATTAAAGATAAGCGGTCAAAGGCCAAAGAAAAGGGCGTTAAGGAACGAATAACCGAAGAAACTGCTGAACTTACGGCACAGAATAAGGAACTTAAGGGTAATATAAGAACTGCTCTTAAGGGAGAGAGACTGCCAAGATTCTGCGGTTCATCATTTTATTTTGCATTGTTTTTCACTAAAGGTGCATCGGAAGTGTTTTTTTGCGGACTGATGATGATTCTTATGTGTTTTGTATTGCCGGGGGCTGTGTATTATCTGCTTCCTGTGAATAAGGACAACGGATTTACATCTAAGGTAATTCTTGCGGCAACATATTTTGTTGTAATAATTCTGATGGTATTTATATATCTTCTTATTGCAGGCAAGACCAAGAAGAAACATGAAGACGGACTTAAAAATATCAGACAGTTAAGGGAACGTATTCAGGGCAATAACAGACAGGTCAGAAAGATTACAAGGGCAATCCGTAAAGATAATAACGAAGAAGTTTATGAACTTGGTGATTTTGATGCCAGAATTAAAGAGGTTGAAGATGAAATCAAGCGTATAAGTGATGAGAAAGAAAAGGCTCTTTTAAATTTTGATGAGAATATCAGCAATGATATCGTTAAAGAAATTGAATCTAAGGAAATGCCTAGAATTAACGACCTTCAGAAAGAATATGATGAGACTGTATCACAGAAAGAATCTCTGGAAGAAATTGTTAAAGAAACATCCCTTAAGATATCTTCAGAATATGAAGCGTATATTGGTAAAGAATATACGAATCTTGAAAGAATAGACGCACTTATTAAGATTATGGAGAACGGACAGGCACAGACGGTATCACAGGCAATAGATTTATATAAAAGACAATCATAGGTATGTAAAGGACTTCTTTTACCATTACGGCAGGAGAAGTCTTTTTTTGTTATAGTATAAAATGGTCAGCCAGATAATCCCTGTTATATTCAGCCAGACTGAATATAATTCCGCGGGATATTATTTCAGCCAGAGTCATGACTTTTGATAGTCTTGTGGTCTGCAAAAGAAGAGATTCCATCATTCCCGAAAAATTAACAATACCTGTGATATGAATGTCACCGACACTGGGAAGTTTTTTGCTGACACCGAGACCGGGATGGAGTGGCCCTCTTCCGATTGTTACAAATCCGATGTGTTCCATGGTTCCGAGAGAAGCGTCTATTGCAATGATAAACGGATACACATGTTTGTCATTGATAAGCTTAATTTTATCGGAAAGATTGGCGGCATGGACGGGGTCCTCAAGGGTGCCGTAAACAGTGATATTATTAAGATGGTATTTGTTCAGCTCATGTCCGACAAGGGGACCGAGGCTGTCACCGGTTGAACGGTCACTGCCTATGCATAGAATAATAACCTCCCTGTTGTAGAGATTATATTCTTCAAAAAGTGAAACAAGCTGTTTTTTGAACAATGATGTAATATGCTTTTTTCCGGAATCAAAATAGTATACCTGGGATAGCGTTTTTGACATAACATCTCCTTTAATTATTATTAGTATGGATTTTATTAGTAAGTTTACGGACAAATATAAAAAAATATGTATTTTTTTTATGACCTAAAATGACATTTATTTTTAAAATGTCAAAAAAGGGATGATTTTATTGACAGAAAATGATAATATTATTGTGTATTTTGTAATATACTGAAATGACAGCAAGGAGGTTTCTTAAAATGGAAGTCATTTACGGGAATAAGAAGAATAATCAGGAAGTCAAGCTTCCTCTCAATATAAAAAAATATGGAAAAACCGATGGCAGATGCAAAGTATATATAGAAGATTACGCATATACTTTTATCAATGGGTTGAAGCAGGATGAATACGAAGATGGTATAACAGGACTTCTTCTCGGAGAGGTGAAAAAGAGTAACGAGGGTACCTACATATTTGTAAAAGGTGCGGTTGAAGTTACCAATGCAGCAGTGTTCGCAGACAGAATTGCTTTTACGGAAGAGACCTGGCCTATTGCAAACAGCAGGGTGCGTGAATTTTTCCCTGATATGAAGATAATCGGATGGTATCTTAATTCGACAACCATAAGTGATATGGAGATAATTAAGAAAGCACATAAGGAAAGCTTCAATGAAGAAGATAACATTTTTTTCATGATTAATCCTAAGGATAACAGTCCGAAATTATTTATGGGCAGTGAAGGTAACCTGAAGGCTCTCGATGGATATACCGTATATTATGAAAAAAATGAAGAGATGCAGAATTATATGACTGATGTCAGAAAAGATCATGCAGAATTTAGTAATGAATTTTCTGATGAATCCACAGGCAGATACAGACAAATGCTGAACGAGAAGAGAACAGCATCTAAGAGCACCAAAAGAAATTTTACAATAATATACGGATTAAGCATGTTTCTGCTTATTGTTGTGCTTATAATAGGTGTAAATAATATCAATAGTTATGACAAGATGAAAGATAAGACTGATGGCGAATCAAAGATTGCAGGAAGCGAGAATCCGACAACTAAGAAGAACACCCCTGTGGAATCTGTTAATGGCGATGTGGAGACTACTCCTAAGCAGGAAGAACCTGAGACTACTACACCGGCTGAATCACAGACAACGAAACCGACGGAACCGGAGACAACAACACCTGCACCGACAGAAGCTGCAACTACGGCAGTACAGTACGATACATATACTGTTAAAGCAGGCGACAGTTTTATAAGTATATGCAAGCAGTTTTACGGAAATGAGAATATGGCAGATGTAGGTTTGATAAGGGACGCCAACAATATGGGTGAAAACGATGAACTGCTTATCGGGATGGAAATAAAGATACCTAGAAAATAACAGGAAGGAACGATACAGTTGGCAGACATAAAACAGTACCGTATGGAAAAAAATGATGGTTATGAAAGCAGGTTACAAAAGCACCGTGCGAAAGTCATGAAAACCATAATGGCTGCAATCGGAGTTATTCTTGTAATAGTTATTGTAATAATTATCATTAATAACAAGTCTACATATTCATCATATAAAGTAGAAAATAAAATACGTCGTGATGACGGCGGATATGCGGAATATGTACCGTTTGGCAACGAAATCCTTCGCTGCAGTAAAGATGGAATCGCATCACATTCCTATAGTGGGAAGCCTTTATGGAACAGTACTTATGAAGTAAATGAATTTACTATGTCAATGTCAGGCAATAATCTTGCTGTTGCAGACATTGGAGGCAGCAAGATATATACGTTTAACACAAACGGCATGATTGAAAGTATTAATACAGCACTTCCTGTGCTTCAAATCAGTGTATCAAAGGCAGGATATGTGGCTGCAGTGCTTGAGGACAAGAATGTAGAATATATTAATATGTATTCCATGAAAGGAGAAAAGATTTATACCATCAAGAAAGCTATCGATATAGACGGACTTCCGGTAAGCATATCCATATCAGAGGATGGGGAAAAACTTGTAGCAGCATTTACAGGAATCAAAGACGGAAATATCAAGTCAAGCGTTGTATTTTACAATTTTAATGAAGTAGGCCAGAACGAAAATGAAAGGGTAGTGGGTGGTTTTGACTATGGCAGTACCATAGTTGGAAGAGTGGAATTTTTAAACGCCACTACAGTGGTTGCTTACGGAGAGAACAAAGTCAGCCTTTACCATATAAATGAATATCCTGAACTTATAAAAGATATTGAAGTGGATTACAATATAGATAAAGTATTTTCAGGAGAATCGTATATAGGTCTTGTTCATCGTGATAAGACAGAGGCAAAAGATATAATTGAAGTATATAACACTTCGGGAAATAAAATTTTTACCAAAACAAGCGATAAGAATTACACACATTATAAAATTGCGGACAGCAGGATAATTATGTACAATGAAAAAGAATGTGTGATATACTCTACGAATGGTAAAATTAAATTTGAGTATACATTTCAGGATGGCATAAGCAGTTTTATTCCACTTGATAAAGATAATGAATATATATATATTAATAAAGATTACATTAGAAAAATCAAACTCAGATAGTGAGGTATAAAGTGAACTGGACATTTTTAATTACATTATTAATACTGATTATCTGCACGGTTGTGGGAGCGTTTAGGGGACTGATTAAAACAGTCTACTCCCTTATCATCATTGTTGCGGTTACGGTATTAACTACAATTTTTGCACCTAAGCTTACAACGTATCTTAAAAACAATACAACATGGGATGATGCGTTGCAGTCAAAGACAGAAAGCTTTTTAAGAGACAGAGGCATATTGTCAGATGGCAGACAGATAGACCTTGATGAGCTTCCTGTACCGGATTCAATAAAAAATAAGATATCCGGCGGAGTTGCGGATTACAGCGGCAAAACAGCGGAAATATATAATAATTTTGTTGTGGAAACGGTGTCGGGAATAATTTTTTCGGCTATAGTCTACATTGTGATGTTTGTTCTATTGCTTGCATTGGCAGGAGTAATAGGAATACTGCTTAATGTAATTGAAAAATTACCTGTTCTTAAACAGATTAATAAACTGGCAGGCGGAGTTGCAGGTCTTGTTAAAGGTTTGCTGATTGTATGGATTGTCGCAATTCTTGTGATGATATTAAGCAATACTCCGATAGGCATTAAAATTGCCGCAGATATAGACGGCAACGTATTCCTCAAATTTTTATACGATAAGAATCTTATAATGTACTTTCTCACAGGAGGAAAAAATATTTAATACAGGGGGGACTAAAGAATGACAGGAACAATTATACTTTTAACAGGTACTGCTTTTATTGGATTAGCAGTAATAGAAGTGATAGTGGCACTATTTGTTTTAGAAGAGGGCATGAAGCGTAAAATTGCCATGTCAGTGTTCTTCTTAACTTTAGGTGTGGGCATCGGGCTTATTTTTGCGTCTGACAAACGTTATTTAGGGGCTTCGATAAGCCTTGCTATTGCACTTGTGCTGATTTTTAACCAGTACAGAGTGTTATATGAAAAAACAAAGGGACTAAAAGGCAAAGAAAAACAGGAAGTAATCGATAAAACCGTTAAACGTGAAGGCAATTATATGGCACTTGGATGTGACAGTGTAACTAAGGAAAATGACGGATATCATTATACAATGACTCTTGCATGGCAGGAAATGGGAATGTCACCTGACAGTGATTATTTGACCGGCAGGTTTACGATGGTGTCTGATGATAAATTCCTTGAGCCCGGAAAAGTCTATATGTTTGACGAGGAAGGTCTGACACCTTTAAATATGGACAGATACTCAAGTCTTAAGGAGGGCGGAGCGGATATTACAGGCGTTGACAAAGACTGTTTTGAAAAAGCAGGACCGCTTATAGCAAAATTATTCCAGACGGCATTGCATATTTCGGATGACCAGACTTATGGGAAGTGAAGACCTAAGTAACTTGGATGTATTTTATCAATAGTTCCGATAATTAGCTTTGTATCCTTCGTTGCCATTTTTATAATATCATCAATAAGGGAGCAGAGAGATTTTGAAGATGCTTTTGACAAAGTGAAAGAGACAACCATAGAGACCACTGTTTATGAAGAAACAACTTCAGAAGCGGACGATTCGACAAAACAATTAATGAGTTGACAAATAATTACATTTGATATATCATAGCCTTAGCATTTTATTTTTTCGGAGGTGCGGGTATGATGGTTACCTTGATTGAGACATATAGAATATTTAATATGACGTTACCGGATAAGGTTAAAGGTCGTTTCTGGATAACAGATGTCGATAGTTTTGGTAATGATAGAAAGTTGATAAGTGTGGAAGCAGATGAAGGGAGCTGGGTACTTAAGGGTAGTGATTCAGCTGTTATTTGTGATACACACAATCGTATTGCTGATGATACAGTTCTCGAAGACAATGTTTTTTATAATGTGAGGATTCTTGAAGAGAATGAGGAAGGTTATGTTTATGCACAGCCTGACGATATAGGAAGACAGACATTTGATAAGTATGTTTTCAGGGATAATGCGGAACTGACTATCGGAAGGGATAGTGACAATACAGTATGCATCAATAACAGATATGTGTCATCTCATCACGCTGTAATTAAGTATATGGATGGCGTATGGACAATTGAAGATAAGAACAGTACGAATGGTACGTTTGTTAATAATAGAAGAACATCTTTGCAGGAACTCAGACCTGGGGATGTTCTTTTTATTGTTGGATTTAAATTAATTATCGGAAGTAATTATATAGCATTTAACAATCCGGGTAATACGGTAAAGTGGGATAACAATATCCTGCAGAATATGAAGCCGCAGGAATTTGATGGTGTGGGAAAAACAAAAACAACTGAAATCCGACCTCAGTTTTTTATAGGGCACCAAGATTTAAAAGAGACATATCCACACTTAAATTTAAAGTGGATATGCCACCGGCAAAGGAAGCACAAAACAACATGCCGATGGCTATGATTATGGGACCATCCATAACTATGGGAATGGCATCAATGTCATCGGGAGCTTTTTCCGTTATTAATGCTATAAACAGTGGGGGGAATGTAATGAGTGTAATACCGACGGCGGCAATGTCTGTAAGTATGCTCTTAGGCATGGTAATGTGGCCGATAATTACCAAGAAACATGAGAAGAAAGAATCGCAACGGTGCGAAGCTGAACGACAGAAACTTTATAAAGAATATTTGTTTTCACTTAGGGATACAATTCGCAGGGAAATTGAAAATCAGGAACAAATCCTTAGAGAGAATAATATCTCAATAGATGAAGCTTCAGATAGAATAATAAACAGACTGGGGAATTTATGGGAAAGAAATATTAATCAGGATGATTTCCTGAGCATATCCCTTGGTAATGGCAATATTCAGATGTGTGAAGAAATTCAATTCCCGGACAGGAAATTTTCTGTGAATAAAGACAACCTTATTAATGATATGTTTGCACTGGCAAATGAACCGAGAGAACTTAAATCCGTACCGGTAGTACATTCTTTTAAAAATAATAAAGTGACGGGAATTGTTGGAGAAAATGATAGAAAAGTCAAAGATTTTGTAATGTCATTAATAATTAAAATTGCGGCATTACGTAGTTATGATGAATTAAAATTAGTATTCATTCTTAGTGAAAAAGATGACGATATTGTTAATGTTGTAAAATGGTTTCCACATACATGGGATGATGAACATGTCAAGAGGTACATAGCTACTAATTTAAGGGAAGCTAAAGAAATATCGTCAGAACTGGAACAGGAGTTTTATAACAGGCGGGAGCTGCGAAACGAGGATATAGCTGCTCCATATTACCTAATTATCAGTACCAATAAGGAGATAGCGGAGAAAACAGAAATATATGATAAAGTTATAGAAAACAGTAAATGTAATGGATATAGCATTATTAATGTGTGTGGTAAATTCAGAATGTTACCTAAAGAAACAGTTTCTGTAATAGAAATTGATGACGAAGGTTCTAAAATATACGAAAAAAATGATATTTCGGGTAATTCTATTATGTTTGAAGCTGAAAGTGGAATAAAGTGTAATATTAATGATATAGCTGTAAGACTGGCTAATACTCAGCTGGACATTGCAAGCAGAATGTATGAATTACCGGATATGATAACATTCCTTGATATGTATGGAGTGGACAGGATAGAGCATCTTAATCCACTTATAAGATGGAAGGAAAATAATCCCACAGTTTCTCTTTCGGCACCTGTTGGCGTTGACACGACAGGTGAATTGTTCACGTTGGATTTACATGAAAAATATCAGGGACCACATGGGCTGGTAGCAGGTATGACAGGTTCCGGTAAAAGTGAGTTTATAATAACTTATATTTTATCAATGGCAGTTAATTATCATCCTGATGAGGTTGCATTTATATTAATTGACTATAAGGGCGGAGGCTTGACAGGAGCATTTGAAGATAAGGAAAAAGGAATAAAACTGCCTCATCTTGCGGGAACAATAACTAATCTTGATGGAGCTGCTGTTAAAAGATCATTGATTTCGATACAGAGTGAACTCAGGCGTAGACAGGCTGTGTTTAATGAAGCACGTAAGGTGTCTAACGAAGGAACCATGGATATATATAAGTACCAGAAATTATATCGTGATAAGGTTGTTACAGAACCTGTTCCACATTTGTTTATTATTTCAGATGAGTTCGCAGAACTTAAGACACAACAGCCTGAATTTATGGAACAGCTTATAAGTGCAGCAAGAATCGGACGAAGCCTGGGTGTGCATCTGATATTGGCAACACAGAAACCATCAGGAGTAGTTGATGACCAGATATGGAGTAATACCAGATTCAGGGTGTGTCTTAAAGTACAGGATAAATCAGACAGTAATGATATGATTAAAAGATCTGATGCGGCAGAATTATCCCATACAGGAAGGTTTTACTTACAGGTAGGATTTAATGAATATTTTGCAAAAGGCCAGTCGGCATGGTGTGGAGCAACATATTATGAGGATGGTAATAATGAACAGATGCGTCCGGTTAGTGTCAGTGTGATTGATAATACGGGCCGGACTGTTAAGCAGGTAAAGGAAATAAGACATAATAATAATCCAAGTAAAAAAACAAAACAGATTGTAGCACTTGTCAAGTATCTTTCGGATATTGCAACAGAAGAGGGTATACATGAGAGAACACTCTGGATGGACGAGATTCCGGCAATTGTGTATGTTGATGAATTGATAAAAAAATATGGCATCAGAAACGATTTACCTCATATATTGAAACCGGTTGTAGGAGAAGTGGATGATCCGTTTAATCAGAATCAGTTTCCATTAGTATTACCTATATCAGATGGCGGAAATACAATTATTTATGGAACAGCAGGAAGCGGTAAATTGACACTTCTAAATACTGTGATATATGAACTTATAAGAAATCATATAACAGATTATCTGAATATTTACATAATGGATTTCGGATCGGAAACACTCAAGGTATTTGAGAAAGCACCACAGGTAGGAGGTGTGGTTTTATTATCAGAAAAAGAAAAAGTAATTAATCTCATAAAAATGCTTAGAAAAGAGATTATTACAAGAAAAAAAGCATTTGCCGATTATGGTGGGGACTATCGTTCTTATATAAACAATTCGGGAAAAACATATCCGAATATTGTTGTAATCATCAATAATTTTTCGGCACTGATTGAGACCTATGAAGAGTGTGAAGATTCCATAGGATACATAACAAGAGAGGGCATAAAGTATGGAATTTTCTTCATAGTTACTGCTAATAACAGTGGAGCTGTAAGATTCAGACTGGCACAGAATTTTTCAAACATATATGTTATGCAGATGAATGACAGGGATGATTATACCGGAATACTTGGACCGGTCGAGGGAACGTATCCTTCTAAATATAAAGGAAGAGGAATCTTTAAAACTGAGCATACATATGAATTTCAGACAGCGGTATTTTCTAAGGCAGAAAAGCTTAATGAATGTATTAACGGACTTATAGAGAAATTGAAGGAAGATGGTATACAGAAGGCAAAAACCATTCCTGTATTGCCTGTAAAGGTTGATTGTGAATACCTTAGTGACCATGGTGTTACATTAGATAAGTTCATTGTTGGAATTGATACAAAAACATTAGAACCTGCAATATTAAATATAAGAGACAGCTATATAACAGTTGGAATAGCAAATGATATACAGTCTTTAATTACTTACGGACAAGGTATGGCAGAAATTATATCAGATAAAAAACTTGCAGAAGTTATTGTCATTGACGGAACAGGAAGTTTTTATCCTGATGAGACTAAAAAATACGCATATTTTGCCGAAGGTTATGAAGAAAAAGTTGTTGCATTGTTTAATGAAGTTTTGAGACGACATAAAATTTTAAAAAACAACGAAAATATGGGTGACGAGGGTCAGCTAGTATATATTTTATTCGGATTCTCAAAAATATTTGATTTCCTGTCAGCAGATGGAAAGGATAAGTTAAAAGTAGCACTTGAAAAGGGAAAACATGAGTTAAAGGTAAATTTTGTTTTGATAGACGAAGGGACTTCATTGGCAAAACAATCCATGGATAACTGGTATAAAGTTCAATGTGGAAATTTATCAGGTGTATGGGTTGGAGACGGAAGTTCAGAACAGTACATTTTAAAAATCACTAAAGTCAGAAGCGAATTATATCAGGAGATGGCAGACGGGCTGGGTGTTTATATCAATAAAGGAAGATATAACATTATTAAACACATCAGTTCAAAAGCAGATATTAAAGAAGAAACAGAGGTGTAGAAAATGGATGAGATACTTGTTGAAATGTATCTTCCGGCATCGGGAAAAACGTATGATATAAAAATACCGTATAATGCTAAGATATACACTCTTACCAATATGCTTGCAAAGGCAATGACTGAACTTTCAGAAGGAGAGTTTAAGGACAATGGTAATTCGGTCTTGGTAGACAGGGATACAGGAAACATATTCGATATTAATTTTTCAGTCTATGAGCTGGGACTGGAGAACGGCTCAAAACTGATGTTAATATAAATTTTTCAAAGGCGAAAGGAGAAAAAATGGCTCAAGGAAAAATCATAGTAGAAACAGCGCAGCTTGATGCTGCATCTGCTAAAGTGGGTGAACTCGCAGGAACATATAAAGGCGAGTATGAAAAATTGTATAAACTGGTTGAGGAACTTCAGGCTTCATGGGCTGGAGCAGATAATACGGCGTATACAACACAGATTGAAGGCTTTAGAGATGATTTTGAGAAAATGTATACTTTGATGACAGACTATTCAGATTTTTTGAAGACAACTGCCAAAAGGTATCGTGATACTCAGGATGAAAGAAAGACCGCAGCAGCTAAGTTGCGTACTAATGCGTAAGGAGGGATAAGAAAAATGGCAGATGTAAAAATTACTTTTGAGGAAGTAAAAACAAAGGCAAATGAAATACACACATGTAATGTGAATCTTGATCAGGCATTAAAAGATATTAAAACCAATATTACAAGCCTTGATGCACAGTGGACATCAGATGCTTCTGATACAATCAGAGGGAAAATCAACGGAATGCAGTCAAAGTTCCAGACTTATTATGACATTATTGAGTCGTATGTCGAATTCTTAAATACAACCGCTTCTACTTACCAGTCAACAGAGGCAGTAATTAATTCAAACGCAAGCCAGTTTGAATAAAAATGTGGAAGGCACCGCTTGTTGTGCCTTCCGTAAATTTGAAAATTAATCCTAGCTTATATATAAAAAATATACAGAAAAGAGGAAAAATATGGCACAGGGAAAAATTGTTGTTGAAACAATTGAATTGGAAAATGCTGCTAAAAAGATAGATTCATTAGCTGATACATACCATGAGAATTATACGAAGTTGTATGATTATGTGAAGATGCTTGGTGAAATGAGCTGGCAGGGAAAAGACAATGAAGCATTTACAAACCAGATTAATCAGTTTAGAAATGATTTTGAAAATATGGAGCATATAGTAAGAGATTATGCTGATTTTTTGAGAAAAACATCAAGTGGATATAAAACAACACAGAATTATATAAAAGATGGTGCAGAAAGGAATCTTGCAACTTCTATATAAAAAGGAGTAATAAATGAATAGACAATTGAAGAGAGTTATAGCATTTGTTTTGGTTTCGGTGATGTCGTTATCGTTACTTGCAGGATGCGGTAAAGAAAAGAAACAGGTTGTAAATGACGTTGATACAACAGAATATATTACAAGAGGCGAGTGGATAAGCCGTTTATCGGATATGTTTGGTATGGACGATTATGAACAGTCAGAAGCATATTACGCAGATGTGAAACCGGATAGTGATATATTTGCCGCTGTTCAGAGTTGCCGTGAAAGAAATATGCTTTCGACAGATACTGAAAATTTTAAACCGGATGATATTGCGACTGTTGGATTTGTTGCAACAACCGCGGTTCTTGCAAGTGGCGTAGATTACAGTAAATATGCTGATGGAACAGAAAATGACAGAGAGGCGATTATTAAATGCGCCAAAGAAACAAATATATGTTCTGATATTTCGTTGGATGAAAATGTCCTGAGACAAGGTGTGGATGACATCTATGCAACGACTGTACTTGACGCAGCACAAGGACTGTTCCTTGCGTATTCAGGAGAGGAAAAGAATATAGTTGAATATGCAGAGGGTGTTATCAATGGATATGAAGATAAAAGTATAAATGTAGATGATGCCGGAAATTTAACTATGGATAGTGAAGTTAAGGTTGGAGATGTTATTATATGTCCGCCTAATGATGAATATCCTAATGGAAATGCTGTCAAGGTAACAGATGTTACTTACGATGAGAATGGTAAACCGGTTTACAAGACAGTACAGGCCGAAATTCAGGAAGTATATGACAATATTGACATAGCAACAGTAGTTGAGGCTAAGCCGGAGTATTTTCAGCCGGAAGATGGTGTTACAGTTGTAAATAACACGGAAGCGATGGATGCAATAGGAGATTTTGACTACTCACCCATAGAAACAGATACTTCGGCAGAGGCAGTACCTTTAATAAGCGGAAGTTTTGATAAAAGTAACTCTGTAACATTGGCAATTGCGCTGGATGACGGAGTACCTAAATTGTCAACTGAAATTACAACAAGCAAAGATATTTTTGGTAATAACTCTGAACTTAAAGCAGAGTATGAGGAAAAGTTTTCTGATGAAGAAAAGAAAAAAACAGAACCATGGCAGAAAGAACTAGGCTCTATTGCCGGCAAGAAAAGTGACCAAATTGTTGATGATTATAAAAATGGCAAAATAACAAAAGAAGATTTTATCAATAAGATGCAGAAATTTCAGAAAGAAAATGGTATTGAAAAAGGAAAATTAAGACCTCTTACTGCACAGGCATCGTATGATACAGGATGGAAACTTACTGGTTCAATAAAGCTTGATATGTCAGTAGCGGCGTCTGTTGATGTGAAATTGAGATGGTTTAAGTTGCCTAAAATTCAAAGCTATTCTGTTGATATAACCAAATCAGTTGAATCATCATTATCGTTTGAAGGCGATTTGGAAGGAAAAGTTAAGTTAGGAAAATTTAATATACCTATTGGAGCCACAGGAGCATCTGTTGATGTGTATGTATTCGCAGAGATAGATGCTAATGGAAAAATCGCAATTACGGCACAACTTGAAGAGGAACAAAAGACAGAGTATGAAGATGGCAAAACAACCAAGACATACAAATCTACAGAAAGTCAAAATGTTGAAGTTGAAGTGACAGCAACAGGAACGGTTGGAATTACAGCTGAAATTCGTATGTTATGTTTTGATATTGTTGATATTGAACTTTCTGCAGCCATTAAATTGGAAGCAAAAGCTAAGGGTGGCCGCGAAATTCTGGTGGAGCCAAGTATATCTGATGATGGAACAGGAATGTTGAAATACGAAGACTCATTAATATTGAGTAACGAAGAGTCAATCAAGTTTCCTATTGTCAAGCTAACGGTTGGGACATCGGAAAGTCTTGTTGGAAAACTAGGATTATCATATATAATTAATTTTATTAGTGAAGATGAAATAGAAGATGGAGAAAAAGGTGTATACAAACATCACGAATCGGAAATTAAATTTTTAATTGATTCATGGGTGATTGAATTAGGACCTGATGATGAAAAAGAGACAACCGGTGCAGATGAAGAAGAAACAACTACTATAGATGAAAAAGATGCCGGTGTTCTTTTACTCAGCCAGTACGCTGTTGATATTAAAGTTGGAGACCAATACAAAATAGAAGCTAAAGATGTACCTAAAGAGTATGATAAGAAACCTATTATATGGGAAAGCGAAGATACATCGGTTGCAACAATATCATCAAAAGGTGTTATAGATGCGAAAAAAGCAGGTAAGACTACCATTTATGGAAGGACAGAAGACGGAAAATATATAGGTAAATGTATTGTTTTAGTAAGAGACTAAGGAGACTGGTAAAGTAATGAATACAACAAAGGATATCAGTAACACTGTAAAAGATTTAACAAAAACAGAAAATTCGATAACAGAATTGAAAAGAAAAATTAAAGATTATCAAAGTAATATTAATTCGCTATGGGTATCCAATGAAATGAAATATCTGAATGAGGAATTGGACTCAATATGCAGAGAATTAACCGATGTTGGCATGAAAATTGCCGACATCGGTGATGATGTTCTTAAGGTTGTTTCAATATCAAAATAGAATCACGGAGGACAAATAATTGACAGCAATAAAAATTAATATGAATTTGTTAAGAGAGGAAAATATAAAAATGTCCCTCTGTGTAGAAAAAGCAGGCAAAATAATAGATGATATTGCCACGATGAGAAGAAAGATACCAATTAATATAAGGCAGGAACAAAACATTGAATTCAGGATAAATGAAATAGTTAATAAGATGAGTTCAGTTGAAAGCCGGCTTAAAGGAATTAGAAAATTTGTTGATGAATCAGCAGATGCCTATAGCAATTTAGAAACACATCTCAATGGCGAGATTGAAAAGAAATTAAGACAATAGCTTATGATAAAAGGAGATACAGCAGGATGAGTAAAATAGTTTTCACTAAAAAAAGAAAAGAAACGTATGTGGAGATAAAGTTGACATCCGGACAGGTACTGAATAATAGGGAATATGAAATTCTCAGAGAAGGAAGATACGATTATCTGCTGGTACCCGAGGCGGGTAAAAAGTCTATTAAATATAATGTCAATGAATACATTTCGTTGGAAGAATATTTTACTTCAGTAACATCAAAAGATCGATTTTTATCGGTAATCCAATATATTCTGACAGGAATAAGTGAGTCAGTAAATCTGATGTTTGAAATAAAACAGTTTGTATTTGATAAAAAATATATCTTTGTAAATAGGCAGGATAAAAGCGTCAGGTTTGTGTATGTTCCAATAATAAATGAAGATAATGAATATGAATTAAAAGCATTTTTCAGGGATTTGGCATTTTCTACTGTATTTAATCAGATGGAGGATTGCTCATATGTGTCAAAGTATATTCAGTATTTTAATCAGCATATAGATTTTTCGTTATATGATTTTCATAATTTTATTAATGGATTAAGAGGAAATACTAAGAATGGTGCAGAATTCCTAAGTGAGAAACTCACAATATCTGATAGAAACAGTAAGAAACCTGAAAAAATAAAATGTACAGGTATATATACACCCAACTTTTCGGCAGAAGATACAACAACTGTTGCGCATCCTTCAAAGTTATTAAACGGTAGAAACCAATCGGAAGATATCTGTGTAAAACCCAAAACAGGGGGAACAACAATGTTGGGGTTGGATGAGAACAATGGAGGAACAACTATTTTATCCGAAGCGGAAATGAGAATGTGTTACCCTAAAATTATAAGAATAAAAACCGGTGAAGAAGCAGATATATATAAAGATGATTTTGTAATAGGGCAGGCGGAAGGAAATGCAGATTTTTGTATAAGTGATAATTCAGCAATAAGCCGTGAACATGTACATATTATAAAAGATGGCAATAAATATTATTTAATTGATTATAAATCAACTAACGGAACATATATACAAAACAGAAAGATAGAAAAAAACAAGTATGCTGAACTAACGGATGGAATAGTTTTCAGGCTTGCTAACGAAGAATTTAGATTTAAGATATAGGTGGATAAATAAATGAATTATATAACTGGTGTTGTAAATGATATTGGAATAGAAAAAGAAACTAATCAAGATAGTGTTCTGCTTAAGACAGGTAATTATAAAAATTATAATATAGCATTTTCAGTTGTGTGTGATGGTATGGGAGGATTGTCAGACGGGGAACTGGCAAGTGCACATGTAGTAACAAAACTATCAGATTGGTTTGATAATAAATTGATAGATTTTCTTGACGATGAAGTACGATGGGATGAAATAAGAAAAAATCTGGAGTTAATTATTGTTGAATTAAATAGGCAACTATTTAGTTATGGCAAAAGAAATCATTTGAACCTCGGAACGACAATAACAGGAATTTTGATAATAAATAATCACTATATGGTTATAAATGTTGGAGATTCAAGAACATATCTTGTTAATAAAGGGATTAGGCAGATAACAGAAGACCAGTCCTTGGTTGCAAGAGAAGTTAAAATGGGGAAAATGACATGGGAGGAAGCAGAATATGATAAAAGACGAAATGTTTTATTACAATGTATAGGTGCTACCCAGAATGTAGAAATAGAAGTGTATGAAGGCGAAACAGGCAGTGAAGATGGCTTTTTGCTATGTTCAGATGGATTCCGACATGAGATATCAGCACGGGAGATATTTGAAGGGTTAGAGTTGGACAAGTGTGAAACTGATGGTGATATAGAAGAAAAGTTAAAATATCTCGTAGAGGTAAATAAACAACGAAAAGAAAGTGACAATATTACGGCTGTAGTAATTAAGCCGGGTAAATAGTAGGTTCGATTATGGCAGGAAAAGGAAATATTATTGATAATAAATATGAAATTCTTAAGGAAATAGGGCATGGAGGTATGTCAGTGGTATACCTTGCAATGGACTTAAGACTTAATAAACAGTGGGCTGTAAAGGAAATAGAAAAAAGATCCAATGATAAAAATAATCAGGTAGTGGTTCAAAGCCTTCTTGTAGAAGCAGAGATGATGAAAAAGTTGGACCATCCGGCATTACCAAGAATTGTTGATATCATAGATAGTGGAAGAACCATATATGTTGTTATGGATTATATTGAAGGAGAATCACTTGACAGAATTCTGGAGCAGAATGGTGCACAACCTCAGGAACTTGTAATAGATTGGGCAAAGCAGTTATGCGATGTTCTAAGATATCTACATTCACAAAATCCACCTATAATATACAGGGATATGAAACCGGCGAATGTTATGTTGAAACCGGAAGGAAATCTGAAAGTAATTGATTTTGGTATTGCAAGGGAATATAAGGAACATAATCTGAAAGATACAGTAAATCTTGGAACAAGAGGATATGCAGCACCCGAACAATTTGGAGGAATGGGTCAGACAGATGCGAGAACAGATATATATTGTCTGGGAGCGACATTATATCACCTGGTTACAGGGCAGAGTCCGGGAGAACCGCCGTATGAAATAAAACCAATCAGGCAGTGGAATCCCACATTGTCATCAGGGTTAGAAGCCATAATAAATAAATGTACACAGGCAAATCCGGATGACAGATATCAGACGTGTGATGAACTAATGTATGCCTTAGAACATTACACTGAGGCAGATGAAAGTTATAAGAAAAAACAGTGGAAAAAAATGAGACTGTTTATTATCGCAGTATCACTTTTCGTGATATTTCTGGGTGGAGGATTTGTATTCAGATCATTAGCATCAAAAACCAATAACCAGACATATGATAATTTGATATCGGTAGTAGATTCAACAAGTTATGAAGATAAGATTGACAGTTATATCAATGCGATTAAGTTATATCCGAAGCGTCCGGAGGCATATATCAAAATGTTGGAGGTATATACGGAACATGGTTTTGAAATAGAAGAGAGCAAACAATTTATGAATTATTATAATCAGAATTTCTCTGAAAATAATGACAACACGTATGATAAAACAAGCGGACAGATTGCCGAAATGAATTATCAGGCAGGAATAATCTATCTGTATATGTATGACAGTGATGAGAATAGCCAGGAAATATTCAGAAGCAGAGCACTAAAGGCATATCCATTTTTTAAGGAGGTATGTGAAAATAATGATGGTTCATATGCAAATTATTCGTTGGCTCAAAGCTACTATGTGGTGTGCGATTTTTACAAAAATTATGTAGATAATTCAACAAGTGTAAAAGAACCGACAAAGGAATTATATGCAGAGCTTATTACGGCTGTTGAAACTTGCATAACCAATCTTGAAGACTATGATAATCCGGATATTGCGTATGTTAAATTAACGATGTATGAAGCAATATTAAATCTTATTCATGAACAGCGACGGGCATTTATGAGAGCGGACATAGAAGCAAAAGAAATATTAAGTTTGTTTGAAATGATTTATCGAAATACAGATAATCTTGATGTATTACAGGAAAAATCAATTCAGAAAAAGGCGAGCATATTAGAACAGAAAGATTTATTTATAAGTGATATAGAGAGCATATATAACGAGGAATAGAAAAATGGGTAGTACATACAAAATAATATCAATAATATGTTTTGCACTTGCCGGACTTATGCTTACTGTGGGAATAATACTGTTTTTTACTTTAAAGATACGTGTAGTAATCGGTTATCTTACAGGAAAAACAGAGAAAAAGTCTATTGCCATGATGCAGAACTCAAATAAAAATACGGAGATGAGGTTTTCATATGCAGAACAGGTGAAACGTGATGGAATCAGAAATATAACATCAGAAATTACTGATGGATTGAGTTCAGGTACGGTATCACTCAATGAATCAAAAGTGACAGAGGTACTGTCATCTGTTGATACTGATTCAGGAACCACAATTTTATCTAAAAGTGAAATTGGAATAGAAAAGATAACTTTATTTAAAGATGTCTTAATTATACATACAGATAAGGAAATAGTATAGAAATAAGGTGTAAAAGGAGCAAAAAATGAACTGGATTAAGGAAAATAAAATCAGAATAATCATTATAGCAGTAGCAGTAGTATTACTTGCAGGAATAGGTACAGTAATCGCGTTAAATACTAAGCAGACAAAAATAGATCCGGCAGACAGTAATCAGTCAGATGTTGTAATAAATGAAAGTTCAAAGGAAG
>ERZ779935.21-NODE-21-length-32650-cov-2.52468_pt1 | contig 32650 bp, 43 predicted proteins | sample MGYA00511543_ERZ779935 | MGnify/ENA primary metagenome ERZ779935 (study PRJEB29588, sample SAMEA2146908) | human gut metagenome | biome: human gut; feature: human-associated habitat; material: faeces | place: Denmark | collected 2008/2010 ...
TAATTGGGCATAGATTCAAATATAGTAGGTTTTCTCCCCAAAGCATCTTTTGCCTGTAAAACCATAAAAATCATATCATCACGATAGATTTCTTCAAATTTAATAATTTTCACACTTTTACTCCTGTACTTTAGTCAACAGAGCTATGCTCCAACAATTTGCTCATCTTGAAACACCTTTCAACTTCTAGAAATTGCAATAATCTCAACCGACTTTATTGCCTCGCCATAACTTATAGGTTCTCTTTGAAAATAGGTCGTAATTGATGCATAGTCTTCTTTGTATATTTCCCTTTTGCTGATAATGTCATTAAAATACGCATCCCTCTCCTGGGGTGTTCTTTTTACATCACCGCTTGGAGTTCTTTTCCACACAACATTGTCTTTTTCATAATGAGGAATATTAAATTCCTTGGATATTTTCCTTGCAAGCGTTGTCTTTCCGCTCGCAACAGAACCAACAATATCTATTTTCAGAATAATCACCTTACTCTTTCTTAAATAATAGCTTCCGTAAATACCCCTGCCATATTTTTTAACGCATTGTTCTCGTACTCCCATTCAATTTACTGTAGATAAATAGGTAGAGTTTATTTTATCACAAAAGATATACAATTCCTATATTGTAATTCCCTCTATTAAATATATTTGATTATATATTCTTCCTGATGCAAAAGAAAACTCATATCCGGTTGGAAATATGGTTGTTCGTCTTATATATTATTCTAAGCACTTATTTAAAAGGAGATTTCTACAAATGAATACTTTACTTAACATTACTGAAAAATATATTGAATACTGCGAAACACAAAAATGCCTTAACAGTAAAACACTTAAAGCTTATTGCACCGATTTAAACCAGTTTATTGATTTTTTAAACAATCCGTATATACATGCCATTTCCATATCCGATATTGAAAACTACATTGGTTATCTGCACCGCAGTTTCAAACCCAAAACAGCTAAAAGAAAACTTGCAACTGTCAAATCCTTTTACACTTTCCTCGAATATAAAGATTACATTGAAAAAAATCCTTTTGGTAAGATAAAAACAAGCTTCAGAGAACCTTTAATTCTACCAAAAACAATTCCCCTCTATGTAGTGGAAAAATTACTTGCGTCTATATACAAAGAACATTCTGCCGCTCACACAGGCTACCGTAAAAAACGCACTCTTCTTGATATTGCTATATGTGAAACATTATTTTCTACCGGCGTCAGAATCTCCGAACTGTGCAATTTAAGAAATGTTGACGTTGACTTAAATATTGCAACAATTCGCATATACGGAAAAGGTTCAAAGGAACGAATTATCCAGATTGGGAGTAAAGATGTTTTGATGCTTCTTGAAAAATACAAAGCAGAATTCATCACTGAAATTAATAACTGCGGATATTTTTTCTCCAATCCCTACGGAACCCGGCTTTCTGACCAATCCATCAGACGTATGCTTAAAAAGTATTGTGCCCTCGCCTCCATTGACCTTCATATAACGCCACATATGTTCCGCCACACTTTCGCTACCAGTCTGCTTGAGGCGGATGTCGACATAAGGTACATTCAGGAAATGCTTGGACACAGTTCCATCACTGTCACGGAAATTTACACCCACGTTGCCCTCTCAAAACAAAAAGACATCCTAACCACCAAACATCCCAGACAGAGATTTAAGTTTTGATGCGAGTGACGGATAATTTTTAGTTATCGGTCAGTTGTTTTATTGACGGCTGAAATTGAACCAAAAGGATACTTTTGAAAAATAACATTCTTATAAAAACAGGGAGGAAGCGCTCATGTGCGAAAAAAAGGAAAATTTAATCTTACTTATTTCAGGAGTACCAGGTGCAGGAAAAACAACTATTTCTTATGAGCTATTAAAAAAAATGGATTATTTTAGAATCGTACAAGAAACCGATATTTTACGCGAAATAATACGCGGATATAATGACTATTTATCTCAAAGTATGCCTAATATATATGGAAATTTTGAAGAACCAGCATCACATTCGGAATTACTTAGTTATGATAGAGCAAAAAAACAATGTATTATAATGAAAAATTCAATTGATGAAATAATAAAGCGCCAAAACAGAAAATGCATACCAACAATTATTTGCGGAGTTCATATCATTCCCGAAATATTATATGATACCATATCAGGTGAAAATATTAAATATATAAATTTATACTTTGATTGTGAAAAAGATTTGTATTCGCATCTTAAAATAAGAGACAATAATAAATATGGAGAAAAAAACATTCCATTTTTATTCAAAATGAACTCTGAATTACGTGACAAATTCTTTTATATGCAGTCAAAATCACCTGAAACCTTTATTTCAATTAATGTTGGAAAATTAACTATTAATGAAACTGTAAATACTATTCTTGAATTTGTTCAAAATAAAACAAATTTTGATATACATAAAACATAAGCGTAAGATAATATCCTTATTTTATTGAGTAAGGTTTTGTTAATTATTCATATTTACTGCTCAGTGAAAAAATGGTTTATTATTAATATTAAAACATATCAATTGCACTTTCCCATATTTCAAGATATTTTTGAATACATCGCATTCCTTTTTCAGAAAATGCACTAAAAACTTCAAAAGAAGAATTTGTCATAATATTAGGATTTCCATTTATATCAAAATGAGGTTTACAATATATAATGCAATTATCTATTCTTATAATTATTTCTTCTCTTTTATTAGAATACATACGACAACACTTTTGTAAAATCTCATTTGAACCGATAGTTTTTTTAGCACGTAATATTGTGGTTTCTAATTCAAGTTTAAATATATCTTGGTCTTTATGAGCATGTCTAACTTCATCAGATTCGGGATTCAAAAACATAATTTTAAAATCTATACCACCCATATTGGGCAGATCAGATTTATTATCTAAATATTCAAATAATTCGCAAAAATTACCACCAAATAATTTCATATTTTTTCTTCCGTAAATCCATAAATATTTTCCGGTATACAAAAAGGATTGAATAATAGCTTTCCACAATTCAAATGTTTCAAATCCTGATAAGAAATATGCTGTTCTATCTCTAAATATTGGACTGGTTATTGTAAATTTATCTATAGAGGAAAGCTTATCAACAAAATCTTCACAAGGCTCATCAACTTCTCTGAATTGTTCTTTACAAGATTCGATTTTTTGCCTAAAATCTTCGATAATAGATTTTACTTCAGATGTTTGCTGTATTGAAAAAACATCACAAAAATCTTTTGACAAATCGCCCTTATTAAAATTTATTTCTCTTACAATATTCATAGGATTATCAATCCATGAATGCCACATTGAATCTGAATCAAATAAAAATGGAACTACAATTTTATGTAATCCACTCGCATATCCAGCCTCATACAACAACCATGGTGATTTTTTATTCTCATTAGTAAAGCAAAGTATTAATATATCGCATTCTTCTATACTTTTAATTATTTTATTCTGAACAAATTCGCCTGCCTGAATGTCCTCTTCAGACATAAAGACATGATTTTCTGGAACTAACTTTTGTATTGTGTGTTTAACTATTTTAGCATATTCTCCACTTTTTTTCTTCGACCAACTAATAAATACTTTTTTCATAATTGATATACCTCATATAGTTATGTGTTCTTTGGTTCAATTTCAGCCGTCAATAAAACAACTGACCGATAACTAAAAATTATCCGTCACTCGCATTATATCACACTTAACAAAATTTCACATCTTTTTATTTGCATTTTGTCTACAACTTAATGTCTCAATCTACTGCCTCATCAATCAAATACAAACGAATCCGATATTTCTCTTCTTCCATGTTCTCCAAAATCATCATCCGACTTTTCAAAATCATATATTAGGAGTTCTGTTTTATTCCTGTCACATTCTTTTATAATTTCACCGGATTTTCCTATTACGGCAGTAGGTGCCGTTTGGAACGGCTTAATTGAATCAACAGAAATAACGGTAGTCACATTTTCTACCGCACGTGTTTGCAAATGTCCCTTAATCATATTGTATCTGTCATGGTCATCAACATCCGAAACATCATAAAACAAAACCACGTTTAAGTCTGTCCTTTGTTTATACAACTCACGAAAATATTCCGGAAACCTTATTTCAAAACAAATACGGACTCCGATAGTAATACCGCCTATTTCAAAAATGCCTTCGTTTTGCCCTTCTGTAAAATTATCTCTATCCCATCCCCATAAAGCTCGCTTGTCATAAAATTGGCAATTTTTATATGGCTGAAAAAGAATTGCCCTGTTATAAATCTTTTCATCCCTATATATCGTTCCTACAATAAACGAAATCTCTTTTTCATCTGATAACATTTGAAGTTTGTGACATATGTCATCAACAATTTCAAAATCAATACAGGTTGAATCGGGAATATCTTTCGGAGGATAACCGGTTAAGGCACACTCAGGGAAAATAACCAATTCAACCAAATTTTCTTTTGCCATACTTATCGCTTTTTTAATTTCTTCAAAATTATTTCTGATATCTCCTGATACCGCAAACTGATATGCTGCAATCTTCACTTATGTAACCTCCGTTAAAAATTTAATGTATTTTCTGCTAACCAACGGGCAACTCCGTCATTGTCATTGCTTTCTATTATTTTTGTGGCTGCTGCTTTTAATTCAGGTTCGGCATTGGACATAGCGTAACATTCATCAGCAACCTCAAACATTTCCAAATCATTTATTCCGTCACCAAATACCACAACGTAATCGCTTTGGGTAATCTGTTTAAGTTTTTGGACAGCACTTGCCTTTGTGAAATCTTTTGGCATAATTTCAAGCCATTGCTCGTCCGAATAAATATCTTTCTGATAAACGCAATGATATATGTCTTTATATTTGTCATAAAACGGTTTGATTTTTTCCGGTGTTTCAATACAGGTTGTATATTTGCTTGTCATGTTCTTACTTTACCCTTAATTTCTCCCACCAGCTCATGCACTGTTGTACACGGGCACATCTCTGATGGTTTGGTTTTACCCTCCCTAATACATTGTTCCAGCTTATACTGTGCTATCTGAATTGCCTTCTCTTCGTCACCAGCTTTACTTAATTTCCCATACATCTGCTTATCAGCCTTAGAATACTTCTGTCCAGTCTTGTTTTCATACACTCGTCCAAAATCCGAACAACAAGTCCAAGAATCTTGGATTGCCGGCATAGAACCAAAATAAGCATACATCCATATCTCAAAACACGGATTGGACCATCCTACTTGTATTCCTTTATTCACTGCTTCTGCAATAATATCATCAAATCCCTGTACTTGATCTCTATCAAACACAATCCAAGGCATACGATATTGTGCATCGTATGCCATAAGTTCCATACACTTATCAATCATAGTACGTGTCTTAGTTTCTATCACTTTTATTACAAGCTTGTTTCTTACATCTTCCGGCATTGCCTGATGTAGACCGGTAAAAAAGCAGCGTTCCGTAGCTTCTGTATCAGTCACAATCAAGTAGTAGCCTAATTCCGGTGTTTTGAATTGTTTTCTTTGGTCTCTCGTTTTTCTATTACCTGTTCTGTCCTTTTTCGCCATACTCAATCCTCCTTAAAAACATCAATATTCTTTAAGGTAGGAATTGCACCATACTTTCCAATCAGATAATTCTTCTCATAACTTTCATCCTTACGAATACGGGAACCATCTTCATCCACGAAGTCAGCAAGAGAATAAAGAGTGGACACACCCCTTTCATCCTTTTCCACAAACCAGATTTCATCACGTCGTAACAACTGATTAGATAACTGCCATGTATCATGAGTTGTAAAAACAATTTGTGCATGATTAATATTAATTTCTGGATTTAAAAATGTAAGAAGAAAATTCCTAACTAATAACGGATGCAAACGGGCATTTAACTCATCAATAAAGAATACACTACCCTTTTCCAATACTTCCTGTAATTCCGGATATAATGCAAACATCTTCAAAGTTCCGGCAGACTCCATACCAAAAGGAAGTTCTGCCATTTCATCAGAATCAATCATCTTATGAAGTGCATTAATTTTATATCTTTCCTCCATGTTTTCTGCTTCCTGAGGAACCTTCTCAATTCTGAAATCCTTGATATGTTCATCAAACGATGCAAAATATTCTACAACCTTCTGCTGTACATTCTTATCTTCTACAAATCCCTTTGGCAATCTATGGGACATAAAGAAGTTAGTGAAAGGATCACCAAAATCAGCAAACTCGTTTGCAAGAAACCAATCTCTGATTAGCTTACACTTACTAATCTTTAACTTTGCTCCCAGGGAAATAATAAGTACCTGCTTTTCCAATGCTATTTGAATATTATCCCTGCTGTTTTTAGGGAAACCAGACAAATCAAGTTCTTCATCTGTGGTTCCACGATAAAATACAGTACTATACTTTCTAGCTGTCTTTGCTTTAGAATTAAGCCACTCTTCGGTTACTCCTTCCTTATTGACACAAAAACCATAGTTATAGCATCTCTCAGATTTATCTCCGGGCAACGTAAAATATACCTCAAAGCTAGATTCCGCATCTGCGGATGTAGAATCAAACAAAAAAGGCGTAGGTCTGAATTCTTCAAACTTTTCATCTTCATCCCCATACTTAAAAGAATTTACCACATATTCAGACATATACTCAAAAGCATTGTAAATATTAGACTTTCCGCTTGCGTTTGCACCATAAATGGCGGCAACTGTCAAAATCTTCTCGCTCCCAACAGTCACTACCCGATCTGTGAATTCAGTTACCTTCGCTGCAGATAAATCCAAAGTAGCCTCTTCCCTAAATGACTTGAAGTTTTTGAAATTAAATTGAATTAACATAAACTCTACCTTACCTTTCTCTACCATCTATTATATACACTTTTTTGTGTTTTTCAACATCCTAATGTGATTTTATCTCATTTTATTGTATTTTATATTATAATTTTTTAAGATTGCACAGTGAACTTAGTATACTGAATGACTTTATATAGCGTAAAGTGAATTTCAAAATTCCAGTTTTTTGAATCCCCAAATGGCAAATCTGGAATTTACTCTTGCACATAGTTTTTGATACAATTCCATATGGTTATCTGTCTGTTGGAGAGGATTATCATATGAACGAACATGATCAAAAACATTTAACCCTGTCCAACAGGACATTCCATCTATTAGTAATAAGCTTTACAAATTCAAATTTTTATTTCACTTTATAACATCTATTCAACTGTCCTAAAATGCCCTTAGTATCGAGTTGCTGGATTTATTGTCAGTTTTCAGAACTTACTAAAGAATTCCTGGCATCTAATCCACTCACTCAATTTGCGTTATCTAATCTGAGGTTACAACCTGACACACATTTTCGCAGTAGATATGTTTCCATATAAGAAAACCTGGCTTTCCGCAAGACTTCTCTGATGATGCTAACCTCGAAAAAAGCCCGGAAATACGCCACTTTCTGTCACTTATTTATCTTTCCTTGACATCAAGCACACCGTCTCAACGGTATTACCTTTTTCCCACAAAAGCCGCCTTACCTCTTGACCATCCCGATATATCGGGAAATTAAACTCTATCGGCTTCAAAGGCCTCTCTGACTCCCCGTTTGGATATATCTGAATTTCTTTTATGAGATAAGTAATAAGGCTTTTCTTTTCCTCGTCACTTATTATATCATAGAGCTTTCCGAAATTCAGCATACTCTTATACATATCACTCTGGATTTCGCCCAGAACATCACGCATCGTGCCAAGCTCTCCCTTGAACGCCTGCGTATCCATTTCCGCATACTCTCTGGGGAGTCTGGAAAAGTCAAACCCTCTGGTATCCACGCCATAACGGGAGCTTACCATATAGGCAACGCAGAAGGATTTGAAATCGGAAGCATCACGGCTCTCGTTGTACTTAAAGTCATAGACCGCCGCCGACACTTCTTTTGCCATACTCACGAACAGCACTTCCTCGGAAAGCCCCTTCTTGACAAAAATGGTCTGCTGAGAGCTGTCATAATAGGCAGGCAGTTCAAGCTCACCGACAGGAACACAGGGTACAGGGCTTGCATCAATCAGAGCCGACACAAGCTCACGCATGGATTTCGGCTCCTGTTCCTGCTGCCTGTCCTTTGCAGAGGTTTCGGAAATATCATAAACCACTTTGGCATTGTAAGAGACGCCCTTTGTCCCGTCCTCACGGGTGTATTCCTTGCTCGGCTCAAGGATAATGATTTTCTGTGCGTCCTTGTTCACATAGACACGGTTCGCTTTCCATTTGCTGTACTCTTTAAGCTGCGTTGCTTCGGGCATCTGTGCTGATACCAGAATAGCGTTAACCACGGAGTAACGGTCAAAGCGACCCTGCACATCAAGATACTGACGGAAGCTGTCGCCGCTTGCCACCATTTCAGAGCAGGTATTGTCAATCAGCTCATAGGCTTCTTTCCGCTGTGCCTGCTTTGCGGCAGCCCATTCCTCTTTATCAAAAGGTCTGTTGCCGCCGCTGAATACATCGTAAATACTCATAGCTGTTTACCTCGTTTCTTTGGATTTTGGTTTCTTTTTCTTTCTTGGGGGCTGTTTATGCTCCGTTTTCCTGTTAGCACTTTTCGCCCTGTCGGAAGCACCGCTTTTGTCCAGGTCGGAAGTGCCAATCTCTGCTTCCTGCTCCTTGCGGCTCTCCTTGATTTTCCGCAGTTCCTCTCTGACAGAAGGTTTCTCCTTAGTCATAGTAGCCCCCTCTGCGGACTTCTTTGGCTGCTCTTAGGTAGGCTCGGACTGAGGGGATTTTTCTGTCTTTGCCACCGAGGGGTTTGGGGCGTTTTCCTCCTTCTGGACAGGCTTGCCCATAAGCTCGTCAAGCAGCTTATCTTTTTCCGCCTTTTCCTGCACACCAATATCTGGCTCTGGCTGACCGTCCTTTGCATCTTTAGATTTCTCGGCTTCCGTCACAATAGAAGCGGTATCCACCGAAGCAAGATTAAAGCGTTCCACGATACGACTGATTTTCGATGCGTCTTCGGCACGGGCGATGACATCGACCTCTGCATTAGGGTCTTTGTTTTTCCTATCCGTGAGGACGCAGTAAAGCACACCGTATTTTTTCGCTTCCTGAGTGAACTTCTTTAGGTCGCCGCTTTTGACGGTAAAGACTTTCAGCTCCTTGCCAGAACGGAGCATACTCGTCAGCCTTGCTTTACCTTTGGTTTTCTGTTCTTCTTTGAGAATGGAATACAACAGGATAGCGATGCTTTTCGCACCTGCACCTGTGATTTTGGCAGCGACCTCAAAGCCCTCCAAGCTCATTCGGACGATTTGTTCTGCCGCTTCGCCGCCTGTGTTCATTCTTCATCAGCTCCTTTCTTTGCTGTTCTTTTTCGTCTGCCCGTATCGTCTGCAATTTTTCCTTGAGGGTATCACTACGGGCTGCGATGCCCTCGCACAGTCTGACCTCCTTTCGGATAATTTTCAGCCGTCCCGAAATATCGGAAAGCTCTGCCTTGACCGCTTCCTTTTCTTCGCCGCTTATCCTGCGGGATTTGGAGTAAAGCTCCTTTCGCTTCTGAAGCAGGGCAGACATCTCCGTTTCCAGAGAGCCTTTATATGAACAAAGCTGCTCCGCCGTATCAATGTGATTGCGGCAAAGCAGCCTTGTTTCCTGTGTGATGGCTTCCATCTTCATAAGGTCGTCCTTTAAGAGATAATGAAGCCGTGCATAATTTTGTTTTCTGCCTTTGGGCAGGATACCGAGCTTGTAGCAGTAATGGAGATACAGCCCACGCAAGCCGCCCATTTTCTTGGAGTTCTTCAATGAGCCTTTGACCCGATAGACCTTGACCTGCGGCTGTGGCTCTGAGAAGCTCTGGAATTTGACCGCATAGGAATTTTCGCTGATACGCTCCATAATCCTGTCATTGGTGTATTCCTCTCCAAGCTTATAAAGCCGCTTAGGTCTTTGCCAGCCCTTGCCGATAATCGTCCAATACTTGCGGTCGGGGTCAAAGTTTATGCGGTAGCCCATTTCTGCCAACTGGCGGTCAAAGTCTTTCAGTGTAAATGATTTGCTGATAGCTTCATCCACCGCTTATCTGGCAACATTATCCCTCGTGGGTCGCCCCTGCTTTTCGGCTTGGTAAAGGGCGTAGGGCTTTTTCTTGCCGCTTGGGTGTTCGATGACAGACAAGGCATACTCACGGCAAAGCTCATCGGAACGCTGACGGAGCAGCCGCAGATTTGCTTTGTTGTCGTGGTAGTGCATACCGTCCGCAAAAGAAACAGAGTTCACGACAAAGTGATTATGCAGGCAGTCGGTATTTAGGTGGGTGGCAACGATGACCTGAAACCTGTCGCCCCACATTCGCTCAGCAAGTTTAACGCCGACCTCGTGAGCCTGCTCTGGCGTAACCTCACCGTGCTTGAAGCTCTGGAAGCCGTGATAACAGACAATCTCGCTCGTATCGTTCCATTGGACTTTGGCAATCATCATTTCATCTCTGGCGGTGGTCGGGTCACAGTTTATGCCTGTGACAAAAAAACGCTGCTCGGTCTTATCCCTATTAGTAGCGTACTCCATTACATCGACCATCGCCTGCAGGTCGGCTTCGGTGTTGGCGGTCTTTTCGGGATTTTCGGCATAGTCGATTGGGTGGTCGAGCCTGCCACGCACATCCCATATCTCGCAGACCGCCATTACGATGACCTGCGTGGAAGCAGATACATTTTGCGAATGTCAATCTGAAATTTGTGCCACTTCCTTGCTTCCTCACGGAGCATCGGGGTATCCACAAAGCCGAGGGCGTTTGCCTTAACCGCAAGCTGATTGATACGGTTGCCAATAGCGGACAGCTCACGCATCATTTTATAGAACTCTGGGTCGGGCTTTTCGCAGAGCTGATAGCCCCTTACCATTTCTCTTAAAAAGGCTTCTTTTGAGCGACCCGATTTCCGCACAAGCTCATTAAGGTGTTCGGCTTCCTCCTCAGTCAGACAGAAAAGTATCTGCACATTTCTTTTTCGCATTGTCCTCTTCCTTTCTCTCGGAAAGTCTGTTTATCTGCAAGCAGCACATACACACAACGCCGAACAGACCGCCGAGCATTGTGCCGATAATGAAAAATAAGAACTCACTCATTCTTGAACTCCTTTCTGTTCTCACGGGGTATTAGGGGCTGACCCCTAACAAGCGAATTTGGCTAACCAAATTCAGTGCTTGGTAAGACATCTCATTCTTCGCAGTACTCCTCATACATACACTCACCGCACACGGGGCAGAAGTACGGACAGTCCGAACAATCCTCATTTTCCTGTAGTATATTCTCGCCCGTACCGTCAAGACCGTCCTCGCTCTGCTCGGTAATATCGGCTTCGCCGCAGACAAAATCAGCATCGGTAAAGTTGATAAGGTCGGTATCGAACAGGATAATTTTTGTCTTTTCCTTTGCCTGTTCGGGGCTTTCCGCATAGACGCAAACGGTCTTTCGGTAATGGGCAGTAAGGGTTACATCATACTTTTTCAATGGTTCATTCCTCGCTTTCAGTAATAAAATTTGATTTAGTTTCGGTTGTTCTCGGAGCAAAAAAGCGTTACACAATCAACGGGCATCACTCCTTTCACGCTTAGGCATAGGTCTTGCAATTTCCAGATAGGACAACAAAAAATCGTTGAAGTCCTTGCCGATAGGCGGTGGATCATCAACGATTTTGTAGTCTTTCTGCAACAGTTCCTTCAAAGTAGCGGTACAAAGCCTGCCTACCTTGTCATTATCCAGATGCAGAACAATGGTCTTAATTTGTGGATTGGCACTCAAAAAAGTTGTGAGGGCTATGGGAATTTTGCTGTCCTTCATCTCTTTCTTTGGCTGATACACTCCCGAAAGAGAAAGCAGACTTTCCGATTTGTAGTCCTTGCCCTCGCATTTTAGATAAGTGGCATAGGACAGTAAATCAATGGCGGCTTCAAATAAATGCAGGGTATCCGTTGGCTCTCTTGCCAGAAGTCGGAACGAATACCGCTTGTCGCTGCCCGATGCGTCCTGCTTGAAAGTGCTGCCGAGAGTACTTCGCAGGGCGGCATATTTCGGTGTTCCGCCTTCATCTTTGCCGATAAAAACAGCATTGTGGTAATCGGCACTCTCATAAAGCGTGCCGTCTGCAATACACTCCTGTATGAGCTGATAGTCAATACCACGCCCAAAAAGATACTGTATCACTCTGTTACAATCCTTATTTTTTGGCGGCAGGAGCAGGGCTTTCGGTTCATCTTTCTTGGGAGCAGGGGGTGGCTTCCAGTCCGCCATCGTCTGTCCCGTGAGAAATTCCACGGCTTCCACAAAGTCATATTCCTTGACCTTGATGAGATAATCGAGGGCAGAATAGCCGCCGAAACCTCTCGACCACCAATACCATTTGTTCTGCGGTACAGTACACATTGCTTGTGCCTTTGACCTTAACAAGATTGCTCGGCTCAAACTCACGCAGATAGGATAACAGGTCAATCTGGCGTATCCGTTCAAGCACATCAGGGTCAATCTGCACATAGGGTCGGTTAGTTCTCAATGGATAAAATCACCCCCAGAAAATAGAAATAGCCGAGGGGCTTTCGTTAAATGAAAACCTCTCGGCTATGTAATAAATATTTTTATTGAGCAATCTTTAATTTCAAAAACTGTTCCTTTGCTTCTTTTGCAACATCGAATTTTTTATCCCATTTCGCACGAATTTCTGATTTCTTTAATACTTCTCTGAGAGTATAATCATCAAAATATTTAATTTTGTCAGAAGTATAATATTCTTTGCAATAGTGTTCATATAGAGAAATTATTGCATCCTTACATTCATCTGGCTCAAAATTTGGGTCATATCTCCTAAGAACTTTTTCTAAATCCTGCGACAAATAAAATAAGTCTGGGGGATAACTGCCATAAACAACCTCACCCTCATATTCAATAGGAACAGGTTTTGGATTAATCTGATTTTTCTTTAGCGTATATTCAAAATAGGAAAATAGAATATCCGCATTGACACTTATATCATTGTATGTACTGACTTCCTTATACGCCATCAAAAGAGAATTAAGTTTTTGTTCCTCTGTTTTTGTCAAGTATCTGGTACTATAATCTTTTGCTATCTCATTTAATTTATCATAATTCTTTCTTGAATAGGCATCTTGCAATAATCTTATTATTGGATGGATAACAGCCATCTTCAAATTATTTCTATTCCCTTTGCGATAATAAACCGCTGATATTATTAAAGAAATAAGTCCTGACAATACGACTGTTATAATTGTAAAGCAATTTGCATACCAATTTGATAGAAACCACTCTATAAAACTCATGCTAATTTCCACCTCATTCCTTTTCTTTAATAAAAATATCATTCTTTGTATTCATGGAAAACTCCGTGAATATCAAAATCATCGATACTATCAAAAATTTTAGGCGTTCCATATACTCCAAATGTTGGATAAAGCCGAACAGCTCCTTCATCTTCATAAAATGTATTGTTAAGGCTCTCATAATAAGTTACTTTTAATAGTAAGTTCTTGATTTGGAATGTAATATGATATCTCTTTGCATTGGGGTTAAAAGGAATGTTTTTATCTTTCAAAATCATTCCACCGTGAGTTTGCCGCCATTCTATCGTAGGATTACTCTTACAAAATGCCAAATCAATAAATACTCCTTCGGGTATTTTCCCAGAATATAGTTCCTTATAGTGTTCATCTGGAACAAGGTGTCTGTAATTTGTTGCAGAGTTCAACAATATTACATTTTTAAAAGCCCATTTTGCAACTGTTTCGTGATGCTCATTCAGAAATGCCAATTCAGTTTCTAACTCATTCATATTCATTAAATTTATAATATGATTTTGGCAATCCCCCTCTAATTGACTCATCCAACCATTATTACATGTTTCACATACCAATCCGTTTACCAACTTTGAAAATGCGTGCTTCCTGTTAGATATGGGCATGCCCGCTATGTTTGCGTGGGTCATTAAAACATCATTATTAAATATATTTAACTCTTTTAATAACCACTGTGCAAAAATATGTTCCTTGCTTAAATTTGTATTTCCACAAAAAACGCACTCCCGTTTATTTGCCATTCCAATCTTCCTCTTTTATTTATAATGATATAATCAATTTACTGCTCTGTATCAAAAGATTCCATAACTTCTTTCTCTATCTCGTCCAAAATTTCTTTCATATATTTTGATGCCGTAACATAATCTTCCAAAATTCTTTTAATAATGAAAGTAGGATGCTGCTTAAAATTCATATCATAATCGCTCATAACAGCTATGTTAGGAGAATTCCTGTGCGTCATTTTGTTTCTAATATCATTGACGTATGAATGATTTCCTTTCCATTCTCCCTCACAATCAGTATCATCTGATTCTTCCAAATAATTGTTTATTTCCGAGGCTTTCACTTTAAATCTATCACTGGACTGTAAAGAAGGGTCAAATACTTTCTTATAGTAAACTCTTTCTTTAGGCATTTCCAATTTATAAAAAAGTCGATAAAACTGAGCTAATAAATCCCACAGGCTTGAGGTTCTAAAGAGTGCATTTTCAATATAATAATATGCGTTTCGTTCTTCTTCAGTTTCTACTCTAAATATACTAAAGTTATTCTGTACAGGTTCTGAATAAGCATATTCTATTGCTTTATCAAATGAAAATTTGATTTTTCAATCTAAATCTATCAAAGTATCATACAGCGTTTTATACTGCATCAATCTGCCAAATGGTGCTTCACTATCTCCTGCTGAAACAACACCGAACAAAAATCTATCCTCACCAATCAATACTTTAAAACGATTAGGGTTATATATTACTTGAGAAAGTTTATTATTAAAATACTCTTTCTCTTTTTCTGTATAATTCATACTTTTCCTCCAATACTGTTTTAAACATTTTATCACATACAGATGTTTTTTTCCAGCTCCGTGGTATGTAAAAAACGGCATCAGCTCCACGCCAATGCCGCCGTTCTCGGTTATAAAATTCCTGCCTTTTTGAGATACCCAACGCTGTCATAGCACCCTCTGAAATAGATTGCTTCCTGCTGCATATCGCTGAGCCTGTTCCGAAGCTCCAAAACTTCTATCAAAGCCTTACACTCCTGCTCGGATAAATCGCTCGACTTTTCCGTATCCAGAGCCTCCATCACTTTTGGATACTCCTTGTAGAGTTCCTCTATCCTTTCCTCTACGGAACGGTATTCTGGATTCTCTTTGGGCAACTTTGCGATAACGGAGCTTAGATATTCAGCAAAAATGTTGCTATGCACATCAACAAAGGTTTCAAATCTGAAATTATCAAGCACACATTTCACCTCCGACATTTACTAATCTACACCTATTATACTTCCCAGAAATCAGCAATACAAATATGCAAACCGCATTATCTCTCCCGACTTGCACATTTTCTTCCGGGCTGTTCTTCTGTCTGCTCTGGCTCGGTATCCATAACGGAAGTATCTTTTTCATTTAGATTCAGCTCAATGTTAAGAGCGTTCAGCCGTTCTGTTTTTTCTTTCAGCTCATCTTCAAAGGCAAAAGGCTTCTTGATTTCCTCCTTTGCGATTTCAAGCTGTGCGATAGTTTCCGCCGTTTTTGTCTTGGCAGCTTCCAGTCTGGCAGGGAGCTTTGATAGCTCGTTTTCAACTCGGATCAGATTTCCGAGGGCATCAGCACCTAAATCTACCTTATGCTTTGCCTTTCCGCAGAGGTTCATACAATAATGGGCATTGACAGTATCATAATAAATCTCCATTCGGAAACCTCGGTAGCTGCCAATTTCGGTAGGTGCGGACATCGGATAATCCTTGCAGATTGCAAGGAGCATTTCGCCTGCGTCTGCCTTTTCGGTGTAGGTCACGCCTTTTAGAGTCATCGGGCAGAACTTATCCTCACCCTGCGGCTTGTGCTGCTCGGCAAGAGCTACATCATTTTCATAGCCTGCAATGCGTTCCTCATACTCCTTAATGGTCTGAGGATAGTATTTCAGCACCCTGTCCTCAAGGTCGTAATGCTCGGAAAGATAACTCTGCTTTAACACTCGGAGCTTGGAAACCTGTATATCCAAATCCATCTTTTCCTTAAAACGGGCATCGCCTGTAGCAAGCATTTTAACCTCCGCAAAGGACAGGGCAACCTCGTCCACATCTTCGGCAGAGCGGACAGGGCTTTTACTCGTCATTATCTGGCTGATAAATTTCTGTTTGCTCTCCACCAACTGATAGAGGTAGGCATCAAAAGTCTGCTCGGTCACATAGCGGTAAACCTCCACCTCTGGAAACATATTACCCTGCCGTTCGATACGCCCCTGCCTTTGTTCAAGGTCAGTCGGTCATTTTTTGCGGACAGTTCATACATGCTATCCTTTTCTGTTCTCTGCTCCTGCGTTTGCTCTCGTTTGATTTCTCCCTCCGTATCTTCTTGGCACAAGCAGGACAATACCTTGATGCACCAGAGCCCGGGACATATTCAACGCCGCACACCGTACAATTTTTAGCGGGCATTGCTGCCCACCGTTTTGTAGGTATGATATGTAATTCATCGACAAAGCCGATGAATTTATAGTAAATCTTGATTTCCTGCTTCACTGTTCCGTCTGCCATCTTCTCACGCTCCGAAACAAGTATCTTGTCTATGAGTGCGTTTATAACTGTTGCATCCAGTTCTTTTAAGCCTTGATAATTTCGGATAAGGGCGAGGAAGTCACGGATTCCCCGTGATTTCTCGTAGCTTTCATTAAGAGTTTCCGTCACCTCTTTCAGCCTTGCTTCAATTTCAAGCTGCTCTTTCTGGTATTTCCCCGACATCATCTCAAAATTCCGCTCGGTAATACGCTCCATGACCTTATCCTCGTAGAGAGAGGAAAACAGCCTGTCCAGTTCCGCAAGGCGTTTGTTCAGCTTCTTACGTTCTTTCTCTAATGCTTTCGCCCTGCTCTGGTCTGTTTCCGTGAGCCGCTTTTCTATGGCCCTGACCGCCTTTTCATCATTCACTGCCATATCCGCAAAACAGTTGATGTCGGCAAGAACGGCATTGAATAAATCCCTTGCTTCTATATTGTGGGCACTACACTCGCTTCTTCCGTTTCTTGCATAATTATTACATGAATACTGTACACAGTCGATAATCTCTGGGCGTTTCCTCCTGTGTACGTTCATTGCCCGCAGAGCACATCCGCAGTCCACACACTTGATAACGCCTGCAAAAATATTTACAAATCCTCCCTTGTTCTGTGGAAGCCTACGACTTGTAATAAGCTGTTGGACAATATCAAATTCCTCCTGCGTGACTATTCCCTCATGGGTATTGGGTATCACTTCCCATTCTTCGGGCAGCTTAGAGGGGCGTTTCTTGCTTTTCATATTGGCGGCAATCCGTTTGTAGCCTACAAGATTTCCCGCATATATCGGGCTTCTTAAAATGCTCCTCACGCTGTTCCCACTCCAAATATAGCGTTTGTCCTCGTTCCCCTCAAAATGACGTTCAAAGCCTGTTTCGCCACGCTCCGCCGCATAAGCGGCAGGGCGTAGGATATGCTGTTTATTAAGATGTCTGCAAATTTTGGCAACTCCATTCCCTTTTAATGCAAGGTCGAATATCTCTTTTACAACATGTGCCACTTTATCATCTATCAGCAGATGGTTGTGGTCGGCAGGGTCTTTGATATAGCCATAAGGGGCGGTAGTTCCCATGAATTTCCCCTGTTGAAACCTCGCCCGATATGCCGATTTTATCTTAACAGATATGTCAGCGGCATACATTTCGTTTAAAATGTTGCGGAAAGGCGTGATGTCCATAGCAGATTTATTCAAGGTATCTACGCCGTCATTGACCGCTATATACCTCACGTTATGCTCTGGGAAGAAAACTTCCAGATATAACCCACAATCAAGATAGTTTCTCCCCAGACGGGATAAATCTTTCGTAATCACGCAGTTTATCAGACCGCTTTCAATGTCTTTTATCATATTCTGGAAACTTGGTCTTTGGAAATTTGTACCAGAATAACCATCGTCCACATACGTTTTTGCTATGTGCCATCCCTGCTTTTTCACATAATCCGTGAGGATGGATTTCTGTGTCGCAATGCTCGCACTCTCGTTATCCGTACCATCGTCTTTAGATAAGCGGCAATAAATGCCGACTAAATAGATTTTCTTTTCTTCTTTGATTCCTGCCATACTGTAAAACCTCCGTATCTGTCCTATCTGTTTTCATGTCCCATTGCGTACATTCTAAGCGGACAGCCCCTCATTGTCGAAGGTGTCGCCCTCGGCAATCTTCTTCCGAATATCCTCGGAGATAATCGGGACAAACGCTTCTGTAACGGTCTGTGTGCCGACATATTCACGGCTGATTATCATCTGCACTGGTGCTTTTGGCACGATACGCTTTCTCTTTTTATCTGCTTTCTTATCCTCGCCCATACTTAAATCTTCCTTTCCAGACAGGGCAGGGAAGAGTTTGGAAATGTCCCCGCCCTGCCAATCAGATACCATTAATCCTCGCTGTTTAATTCTTTCTGTAATGCTTTAAGGAGTGCCGCCGCTTCATCAGCGTTCAGCGTGATTCCCTTGCCGCACTTTTCACGGTTCGGGGAAAAGCTGCGGATGTCATACTTCGGCTCTTTCCCATTCCATGAAATGAGATTGATTTCCTTTGTGTAGCCACTGTCGCCCGTAGACAATACTGCGATTTCCTTTACGATTTCATACTGGATTTCTCTCATTCTCCATACCTCAACTCTCTGTATTTACTTCCCGAAAAAAGAAGATTAGCGGCTGTCACGGTTGCGTTTCCTCTGCAACTCACGCTCCAAAAGTTTGATGATGGTTTCCTCCATCTGCTTCGGCGTTGTGTTCTTCGGAAAGTATTTTTTCAGCTTGCTTGTGTTGATTTTCAAGGTTTCTTTCTGGTTGCCCTTTTCCTCCGTCATAATCGCAAATATCGTATCCATGTCAAGCCGCCCGCTCTGGCTTAACTGTTTCATCCGCTGTGCCTGTGAGAGTGAGGGCGTTGCTTCTTCGCTCTCCATCGTGGCAAAGAGGTTTTCCTGCTCGTCTTTCTTCAAGAAGGACAGTTCCACCGCAGGCGTGAGGGCGATTTTCCCCTCGTCCACCATCTGCAAAATCGGCGGTATCAGTTCCGTCAGGCGGATAAAACGCTGCACGGTCATCCTGCCCACGCCGAAGCCCTGTGCCACCTTGTCGTCCGTCCGCAACTTCGTCACAACTTGTGACGAGGTTAAGTCTGTGCGGAAACCCTGCCGCTTCATGGCTTCGGATTTCATCTTGTAAGCAAACGCCCGCTCCGATGGCAGGATATTCTCACGCTGCAAATTGCTGTCTACAAGGGTGATGATGGCTCGGTCACGGTCTAAGGGCAGGACAAACGCAGGCACGGTATTTATCCCTGCAAGTTCAGAAGCACGGACACGCCGCTGTCCTGCAATCACTTCATAACCGTCCCCGTCCTCTTTCGGGCGTGTGATTATCGGCGTGACAATGCCAAATTCCTTGATGCTTTCCGCTAACTCTGACAGTGTTTCATCTTCTGCCACATGAAACGGATTGTCGGGGAACGGGTACAAGTCTTTGGTCTTTAACACCTTAAAATCCTGTTTCTTCATTCACATATCTACCTTTCTTTCGCTCTGCTTCTATGATTTTTCTGCAATTCTTCCAACACTTCGGGCGGTATTTTTGACAGCAGCCGCCCCATCTGCTCGTTGGTTCTCTGCAATTCAAATATCTTCTGATTCGCTTTCTGCACCTTTAGTTCCTGCTCGTACTTTTCATCACGCATACGCCCCGCATAGTCTGATTCCTGCCCAATTCTCTCTTTCAAACTGTCGATATACGCCTGCTGTTTCCCGATTTCCTTAGAGAATTTCTCCACGTCTGGCAGCCATGCAGAGAGTAAATCTAACGCTTTATCCCTTTTCTTCCCTGCGTTAAAGGCGTTGATGTCGGATAGGGCAGACACGATTTCTTCATACTGTTTATCAAGCCTGCCGCCTAATTTATAGAGCCATGTGGGGACGTGTTTCCGCTTGGTTTCCATTGAGGACTGCCCCCGTTCAAGCTGATTCCACCGTGAGGACATCCGCTCATGGTAGGCGGTCTGCCACTCGGATAATGATTTCTGGTTGCCTAAGATAGCTTTCGCTGACAGCTTATTGTCTGGCGTAATCGGCACAAAGCAGAGGTGCATATGGGGCGTTCTCTCGTCCATATGGACGACAGCGGAGAGGATATTCTGCTTTCCAACACGCTCCGAAATGAAGTCAAGAGCCGTCTGGAAATACGCTTTTTGTTCTTCGGGCGGTAACTGGTTCATAAATTCTGGTGAAGCTGTGATGAGCGTTTCCACCATCATCACGCTGTCTTTCCTTGTCCTGCACCCCGCTTCGGCTACCATGCGGTTAATCTCTTTCTTGTAGGTGTACTTTGGTGGTGCTATGAGATGGTAATTGTTTTTAGAGCGTTCCATATCTATATCTGGGTTGCTTTTGTAGGCTTCTTTCTTCCGCTCGTTGTGGCGTTCACAAGCCGCAACGCCGCCCGCTTTTCGTTTCTGGAAACGCAGGATTGCATAAGGCATAGGCGGATTCCTCCTTTCTTTCGGCGGGTGACCGTCCTTTGGGGTGACAGCGGTGACGGTGGTGACAGCAGTTTTGGGATACCCCCTGCCGACTGCCGCAACTGTCACCCTCACCCCCTGCATGACGGTCATGTCGATGATGACGGTGTTTTTGGGATACCCCCCTCGCAAGAGCCGTCACCGTCATGCCGCCATTCTTTTATCCGAAGCCGTAAGGCGTAGGATAGCAGGGCACAGCCCTGCCTTAAGGGAGTCCAGAGGGAACGTCTGGCACACGACTTTGCAGGGCAAAGTGTAGTGTGTTACACCCTGTAAACGCAGTCGGAAAAATCGGAATGATTTTTCTGACCGCAGGGGTGGTTTTACACGACCGAAAAGGGCGAGTAAATCTCACGCCTGCATTTTGCGTTTACGGGGTGTTCTCCCGTAGGGATGACAGCGGCAGGGTATCCTAAAATCACTGTCACCACCGTCACTGCTGTCACCCGCAGGGCAGAGCCGCCAGCTTTACATGGCTTTAAGCGTCAATGACAGTAACAGGGGGGTATCCTAATATCGCTGTCACCACCATCACCGCTGTCACCCGCCCTCCTTGCAAGGGCAATCCGCCTGCCGTCTTTCCTGCGGCTGTACTGGTAGCAGATACGGTTCTCGCTTAAAAATGTGGTGCGGTATTCATTCAGCCATTTCGTAATCACCGTGGGTATGGTTTCCGTTTCCCCCATAGCGGCTAACAGTTCCGTTGCCGTGCCTATCCATTCTTCCTTATCCCTCATAAAATCCACCAACCGAAAAAGGACATCTGGTATCGTTTCTTTCGCAAGCTGCTCCTGCGTTTTCCGCTCCACAAGCTCCCAACGGCAATCACGGAAACGCAGCGTGTATTCCTGATAAGGCGTGTCCCTGCCCGTCACATACAGCTTGGCGGTGTCAGACGCACGTTTCTCCTTTTCCAGAACAAAGGTAGCGTCCGCACTCCCCGTTAATCCTGTCGTCCCAGACACCTTGTTGAACACGTCGCTGTCATTCTGCTTTCGGATGTGGTGTACGACAATGACCGCCAGAGAGTGCCTGTCGGCAAAGTCTTTGATGAGGGAGATGTCCCCATAGTCGCTTGCATAGGCATTGTCTTTTGAAGCTGTACGGACTTTCTGCAAGGTATCAATGACAATGAGCCTGCTGTCTGGGTAATCTTTCAGATAATCTTCAAGCTGCACGATAAGACCGTCTGACAGCTTGCAGCTTGCCACGGCAAAGTGGAGCCGCCCGCTTGCTTCGTCCGTCAAACGAAATAACCTGTCCTGTATGCGGCAGAACGTGTCCTCAAGGCAGAGGTAAAGCACATCGCCCTCCATTGTCGGCATATCCCATAAAGGGATTCCCTGCGACACGCATAAGCATAGCTTCAGCATGAGCCAGCTTTTGCCTATCTTCTGTGAGCCGCAGAACAGCGATAAGCCTGTCGGGATAAGGCTGTCCACCACAAAGGATGGTTTCTCAAGCGGTTCATAAAGGAGCGTTTCGGCGTTGACTGTCTGTAACTTCTGCATGGCTTTCCTCCTTTCGGGCGGTGTCTTTGTTTTCGTTGCACATAGGCGTTGACCTCCTTAAAAATAGATTTACTCCCACGGAAAAAAGTGAGAGTATGTAATGCCGCCAATCCCACACAAATAAAAAACAGATTTCTTTTTCGGGCGGTGTCGGTCACGGTTGGAGATATTTCTTCAATTTCCGCCTTTACTTTCTCCTTTGCAATCGCAACAGATTTCTGTATTGCCGAAGCGGTGCAATGCTCCATAGCGGCGATTTGGTAAAAATTGAACTCATACTCGTAGTAGAGCAGGAAACGCCGCCTTTGTATCTCTGGAAGGCTCCCAACCGCCTTATAGAGCGTTTCATTCCGTTCTTCCTCAACCATGCGTTCATCAAGGCTCTTAGGCACACGCAACGCCCGTCTGTAAAGGGTTTCGTCCCATACCTCGTTAAACTCCCTGTGCCGCTCGTCCCATTAGAAAAGATTCCTGTTCCTGCGCTCCATCTGCCGAAACTCCATAAAGAACTGTTCCGACACTTCCAACTCGTGGGATTTGCCCTGCCCGTCCTTAAAGCTGATAAAATACCTTGTGCCGCTTTCCGTGGATTCCTCCCGAAGCGTGTATGCCTTAACCCTGTATGCCATCCTGTTGTCCTCCTGCAAAAAATGAGTGAGGGGATTTCCATCCCTCACCCAGTAGCCCGCAGGATGGCAGGCTGTTTTAGAAGCTATAAAATTTTCCGCAGCTTCTTCCGCAGATGGTCTAACCTCGCATAGATGGCACCAGTCGTCAAATGCACAAGCGGGGCAATCTCCTTTGTGGAATACCCCTGCATTTTCAGCAGGACGATTTTCAAGGTACGCCCGTCCACCGTGACTAATACTTGATAGAGATTTTCGCTCTCAATCTCTTCCAGTAACTCCGCAACCGTACCCACTTCCGCCTGCCGCTCCCTGCCTGCCATGTCCTCAAGATATTCCGCAACGTCATTCGTCCATCGGTAAAACCGCCTGTTGGAATTGAAGTCTGCCCTGTCCGCCATGCGTATCTGCTCAATGGTCGCTTCATCAACGCCGCACTCACGCAGCAGCTTTTCCTCCGCTTCTTTCCAGATACGCCATTTCCTGTCCTCCCGTCCGTGGTTGTATGCCATTCTTACTTCCTCCAATCAGAATTGATTGAGAGGGCAGAGAAAAGCCCCCTCATCTTCCCAAAGGAAAAAACAAGGGGGCTGAACGCCTTAAATTTTAATTTTCTATTATCTTTCTTAGTTTTATTAGGATTCTGGCTTTGCGTTTGTTTACAACGCTCTGGGTTATGCCCAACCTCGCCCCGACTTCACGCTCGGAAAGTCCGTCAAAAAAGATTGCCTGTATCAGCTCCTGTTCACTATCCGACAGCAAAGGCAGGGCGGCTTTCAGCCTGTCCACCATGACCGCATTGACAACGGTTTCTGCAATGTCCACCGCTTCATCAGTGATAAAGTCCAGAGGATTCCCCTCGCTGTCCGTAAATCCGTCGAGAGATAGCAGTCTATTCTTTGTATCTAATTTTTGCAGATAACGCCACCGTTCCTTGTCACGGTAGAAGTCTGTGTATTGCTCCCTCACGACTTCAAGCAGACAGCCTTGAATGGGGATAAACAGCTTGTCCATATAGGTCTGGTCGGATTCCCTGCAACGGCAGAACTCCGTGTAGGATAATTCCACATAGCCGCCACTTTCTCTGATATATACCTTTCTTGGTGCATATTTCACCATAAATACCTCCCATCTGAATTTTTGAAATGTAAAAAATCCAGATGGAGAGGCGGAGAACGACACCGCATATCAGAAACAGCCCTACGGCACTTTCCAACAAAAATCGACAAAAGAAAAACCGCAAAGGCTCTGTGACCTTTACGGTTATAGGAAATAGTAATTCTATTGTATGGAGATTGTACTTCTACTTTCAAGGTGAGAAGTACCGTTGCACTGGCAGAAATTTTTTTAACTGGTTTCCTGCCGTTCTCTGATATGCTATGTATTGATAAATTTTGCTTCGTATGAGCAGATAGATAACTGCCCGAAAAAAGGACATAAAAAAATCCCTCCAAATTTAAAAACAAATTCAGAGGGTAATTTAGGGTATAACAAAATAACCCACCCGAATATCGTTTTTTTTATTTGGTGAGTTTGTTCTTTCAAATACGAAACAAAAAGAGCCGATGATTCGTGAATTGTTCCACAATTTCATCGGCTCTGCGTCTTAAGCGTCTGGCTCTTTGATGACAGTTATCTTCAAGTTGTCAACTTTAATCAATCTTTCTTGTCTGCATTTTGGACAATAAAGGGGATAATTCTCCAAAACAGTGTCCTTCCTAATTTTATTACGGGTTTTGCTCCCACAAACAGGACACAATATCCATTCGCATTTCATCATAATTAGTCTCTAATCCTTTCAAATCTCATTTTATATGACTTTTGCAAGCTGTTAAGCTAACTTGTGGAACATATGCCGAACCTTATCTATACGGCTATTCGGGCGGCGGGGTTGGCAAATAAATTTACCAATAGCTGGCTGGTATCCTTTTAACTCTGTCAAGCAGACTCCCTGCCCATTTGTGAAATAAGTTAAATCGTTCCTGTATTCTTGAATACATCTAGCAGGGATTTCTCCTTTCAGAATGACCTCGTCATTCTTTATCTGAGTACTTACAATATCTGCACAATACCTTGGAGCATCATGATACGCCCGTGAGAGATATTCCTGCGGTGCATAAATTTCAAAGTGGAGATATGGCTCTAATAGTTCTGTCCCTGCTTTTTTTAAAGCCTGCTCCAATACGATAGGGGAAAGCAGCCGAAAGTCTGCGGGGGTACTTACAGGACTATAATACAATCCATATTCAAAACAGATTTTACAGTCTGTCACTTTCCATCCATACAGCCCCTGCTCGCAGCCATAAAGAACCCCCTCCATAACCGCATTTTGGAACGATTGATTTAAATATCCAAGTGAAACTCTGCTTTCATACTGCACTCCGCTTCCAATAGGGAGCGGCTCTATGGACAACCCGACAGAAGCCCAGAAAGGATTTGGCGGGACTTCTATGTGGATGGTATATTCTGCTTTTCTAAGCGGTCTTTCCATATATATAACAGTAGGCTCTTTTATTTCTGCCTCCACATGATATTTTTCCTCAAGGATGGCACAAATGACTTCCATCTGCACATTCCCCAAAAAAGAAAGTATAATCTCATGCGTTGTAGTATCCACATAATATTTTAAAAGAGGGTCGCCATCTGAAATTTCTGTAAGTGCCCCAAGCAATATTTCCCGCTGTTCAGATTTCTTTACTGCAATCGTTGTTTGGAGCATAGGGAGAGGATTTTCAATAAATTTTCTCTGCGGCAACAGTATTTCGTTCCCCAAAATACTGTTTAGCTGCAAAACATCATTTGGTAAAATTACAATATCACCAGAGCAGGCTGTATCGGATGAATATAATTCACCGTTTGTCGGAACACACATCTCTGTGATTTTTATTTTCTCTTTTTCAGATATTCTAATAACATCCCTCAAATGCAATGTTCCGCTATATATACGCACATAAACAAAACGCCGCCTTTTCTCTGAATATTCAATCTTAAAAACCTGCCCGCATAGTTCAGATTGACCTTCAGGCGTTGATGAATAAAATTTACTGGCAATTACTTCTATAAGCTGCCGAATCCCCAGATTGTTTTTAGCGCTTCCGTGATAAACGGGAAATAACGTTCCGTTTTGGAATCTCCTGTTTTCTTCCTGTTCCAGTTCTGACATTTTAAACGGTTTCCCTGACATATATTTCTCTAATAGTTCATCGTTTCCCATAATTACCGCATCCCACTGTTCCATATCGTCATTGTCCGTTACATTTATATGGGGATGCTGCCCAACCTTTTGCTTCACTATAATTTCCGAAGAAAGCTTTGCTTTCATTTCCCGATATACCATTGGCAAATCAATCCCCTCTTGGTCAATTTTATTGATGAAAAAAATTGTCGGAATCTTCATTATCTGTAGTGCATGAAACAGTATACGGGTCTGTGCCTGTATGCCATCCTTTGCAGAAACTAATAATACTGCTCCGTCTAATACGGATAAAGAACGGTATACTTCCGCCAAAAAATCCATATGGCCTGGCGTATCTATAATGTTGACTTTTACATCCTCCCACTGAAAAGATGTCACTGCTGTCTGGATAGTGATTCCCCTTTGACGCTCCAAATTCATTGTATCTGTCCTTGTTGTGCCTTCATCTACGCTCCCTAGTTCTGCAATTGCACCACTGGTATACAATAAACTTTCCGTTAATGTTGTCTTTCCTGCGTCAACGTGAGCCAGAATGCCTAAGTTAATTATTTTCATGTGATTTTCCTCCTATCAACACCCAAAAAAGGGCATAAAAATACCCAGTGATAAATACTCCTATCACTGGGTAAATAACTCCAATAGCCCCAAAACACTTATATGTTTTCGGGCATATAAAATTACATGATAAAAGTATTCTTAAACTGGGTACAAAAAACTAAGCCCCATATTAAAAGTGAAACGGGACTGCTACTTTTTGTTCCCACTATCAAATTGACAGTTTATTTAAGAATACCTTGCCGCATATTTATTAACTCCTTGTATAATACTGAATCTAATTATATTCCTTAACCCTTTATTTGTCAAGCTGACAAACTAAAGCAGAAAAAGCGGCAGGATTTCCCCCTGCCACTAATCATCTGTTTATGCAAAAATAATTTCCTTTTCCACAATCTCCCTCGCACAAGCCCTTATGTTATTGAGGCATCCTGTCCATTCTAAGGCGTTTTCTGCCTTTAGCTGTTCCGTTATGCCCTGTGCCTGTTTCATACCCTCTATGAGCCTTTCAAAGCGTTCCTGTGCCTGTCTGTTGATGTCGGCAAGGTAGGCGTTTAGCCTGCCGCTTGTAAGAAGATTGGTGTATGTAACTTTACGGTACTGTTTTAGATAATCTAAATGCCGTTGCCCCCAGATGCCTATTGCCTGTTCTTCTTCGGCGGGTACAGTTAAGCACGGTATCAAATAATCCCCTTGCCTTTCGTATTTGCCGCCCAGTTCCTCAAATAATGATTTTGCCATTGTCTGTTACCTCCACATTCTTTTTTATTTTGAATGTCCGCAAAATCCGTCCTACATCGGAAGGACGCCATGGACAATCAAGGTTATGGATTGCTATGAGCCTGTCCTGCACGTTCGTACCTGCTCCCATCTTCGGAGTAGAACCGAACAGCACACGAACTTCGCCGCTTCTGACCTTGCCGAACAACTCTTTTTTCTGTGCATCGGTGGTCGCTTCGTGAATAAAGCGTACCTGCTCCGCAGGGATACCACGGGCTATCAGCTTCTCCCTCATATCGTCGTAGACATTGAAAGTACCGTCATTTTTCGGGGTGGACAGGTCGCAGAACACAAGTTGTGTCGCTTTGGTATCGGCGTGTTCCTCCCAGATACGGTACACATTATCCACGCAGGCATTGACTTTACTGTCTGGGTCATCTGGCAGCATCGGGTCAATCATTCTCTGGTCAAGGGCCAGTTTTCTTCCATCATTGGTTATCTTGAGCATATTGTCGATGTTCGGCTCGACAAGCCTTGCCCTGACTTTCTCAGCCCGCTTCGCAAGGGAAGCTACCATCTCGGTCTGTATCTCGCTCGGCTTGGTCTTAATATTGTGGTAATTGACCTTTGGCACGGGGAGCTTTAGCATATCGGCGGTCTGAATATCCGCCACCTCACGGAACACCTGCATCAGCTCTGGCAGGTTATAGAACTTGGCAGACCTCGTCTTGGCTCGGTAATTTGTGCCTTCGGGAACGAGTTTGTCAAGATGATTTCTGTAAGTTTTCTAAACTTAAATGTTTATCCGCCGACAAATCGCCCAACATCTCGTGCTTGCATATTTCTTGAAACACCGTATTCAAAGGCTTCTTCGCACTTTCCGATTGCTTCACATTGACAATAAAAGTTGTTTTGCCTATTCGTGTTGTATAAGATAAAGTGTTTTCTTTCATATAGTCCGTTTCTCCTTTTCATAAATTGACTGTGGGGCATTCCGTTTGGAACACCCCACAAATACAGCCTGTTTCATCGGAACATATCAAGAAGTCATTAAGTCGTGAGTATAATGGAAATGGTTATCTTTCCATACCACGCTTGTTTCTGCGTTCCTTGATACGCTCCTGTCTTGCTTTTTCTCTTGCTTCTTTTTCGGCTTGTAACTGTGCTTCTCTCAAAGAAAAAAGTTGCCTTACTTTTTCGTTAAAAAGTTTGGCAACTTCGGGGAAATGTTCCAACGCTTCAAGAAAAGGTCTGCACTTTTCTTTCAGTTCGTTGTATTTGGTTTTCATTCGTTCCAATGCGTTTGCACTGTCCATATACTTCTGTCGGTAAAAATTTGCACTCTGCTCAAATTTTTTGATTTCCGCACGACTGGTAATGCCCTCTTTGGCAAGGGCAGTCAGTTGGGAATAATCCTCTTTAGAGATTGCCATTTTACCTGTGATTGTTTTCTGCCCCATACTGTCAATCTCGTTTAATGTTTTGGAAATATGACGGGCAGGTTCATACTTAAGCTGTTCCTTTTGAATACGCTTCTGCAACTTCTCCAATCGCTCTTTATCCTGTTTGATTTGATATTGCAGTGAAGTTAAATGCTCTGCTGTACTTCCGTATTCACCACGCTGAAAGCCTTTGAACCCTTGTTCCGTCATATAGTTAAACAATTCATCTTGTAATATGCTGTACGAAGCTCGGAACATCGGTTTCCCGTTCTTTCTTAGCAACGGATTTCCTTTTTCATCGGTCAGTGAAATATCAGATTTCCATTTTTTTGAATGGCTTATCTGATTAACAACTTCCTTGACCGTTCCTCGCAGTTCGGGGTCTTTGCAACGCTTACTCCATAGGATTTCTTTCTCCACCACAGGCAGAACCATAGCGTGAAGATGATAATGATAAACCTCTTTTCCAAGTTCTTCGGTTGCTGCTACATTGATTTCATCAGCGTGCATTACTGCCGATATGACATTGTCAGCACCGAATTTTTCTTCGATGAAATGATAGGCTTCTTCATAAAATTGCTTTGCGTATTCGTAACCACCGTTACGCTCGAAGTACATCGTGTTCACATCAATCACAATCTCATCAAACAGCGTTGCGTCTTTCCTCAACCCACGAAGCGACACCTGACCGTCTGTTTCCATCTGTTTTAACTGTTCCATATAAGTCGGGGCAGTCGGCTTTTTGAAATGCACATTAAAGGGTATTCGCTCCGCAATCACATTCATATTTTCATAAGTTTCATTCTTGCGTTCGTTGTGCCTTTCTGCCTTACTCACATCAGAAGCGGTGTACTTTTTTACCCTTGCACAACTCATATCCGCCTTGTTGTTTTTCGCCATTTTTGCTCTCCTTTCAGACAGGGCGAAGCCATTACACAACATTCTCTGAATGTGTGTAACCCACTATGACACTTTCAGACTTCGTCTGCAAAGATGTCGTGGGCAAGGGAGTTCCCCCTTGACCTCCTTTTGATACCTCAATCATAAAAACAGACTGTCCTCCCATCAGACAGCCTGCTTTTATTCTCTCGGTATATCGCCCATCGGCAAAGACCAGTACCACAGAAAGCCTCGTTTTCGTGAGATAACGCCTGCTTTCTTCTTTGCCTTTTTGATGGTCGATTTCTTGAACCCTGCGGCTTCAAGTCTTTCTTCGCAATCCGAAGAAAGCATTTCTCCGTCTTTCAGCATTTCCAAAAGAAATTCTTTCGCCTTGATTTCCTTTTCGTTCGGTCTGCCCATTTTGGGTGCGAGGGATTGGAACGCTTCTTCTGCTGTCATTTCCATTTCAGAGATAAAGTCCACTCCCTTTTCTGCAACCTCAAAGAGAATTGCAGAGCCTGTCGGGGCAAGGTTGGATTTCACTTGAACCATATATCTTTCCGCCGGTGCTTCTTTGTTCGGTGTGCGTGTGATTGCAAGAATACTTCTTGCAGCACCCGCAATATCAATCGAACCGTTGGTACGATAAAGAGGGTTGGTATCTCTCATCTTGTTCATATGAGCGATAATCACAATGGCACAGCCTGTATTTTTTGCAACTGCAATCAAGTGATTAAACTCTGCCCTTGTTTCGTTGGCATTGTTCATTGAGCAATTCTCTCCGATATAAGAGCTCATCGGGTCAAGAATTAAAAGTTTTGCGTGATACTTTTCGATTGCTTCAGCAATACGGTTATCCCCAAAGGATAAAGACTTTTCATCTTCCTTGATGAAGATAAGATTTTCTCCGTTCCCACCGGCAGAATTAAATCGGGGTACTACCGTATCATCTGCGTCATCTTCCGTTGTCTGATAGATGATAGTCATAGGCTCGTTTTCTTCATCGGTAAAGGGGAGAAACTCTCCCTTAGAGAGCAGGGCGGCAATGGAAAGCATCAACTTGCTTTTTCCATCGCCGGGATCTCCCTGCAACAGCGTAACCTTGCCGAACGGAATATACGGATACCACAGCCATTTCACTTCTCTCGGCTCAATCTCACTTGCCTTGATAACTTCAAGAGGTACATTTACATTCATTTCATTTTCCATCTGCTTCATCTTTCTTCGTTCTCCTTTTCGATAAATACTTAGGGCAAAGCACCACAATACAGCGGAAACTCTGCTTGCAGTCATTACTGCATTTTCTGCAAAGTTCGTTGTAGGTAATGCGATTTCTTTCGTTCAGAAACAATGCCCACTCTTGTTTCCGTTTCTTGCTCATTCTCGGCATATCAATCCTCCTTTCCGTCTGAAAATAAAAAAACCACAGGAAAGATACTCAGAGCCTTGTTTCTGTCATTTTTCGGGGCGAAAATAGGGCAAAATTGCCTTTCTAAGCCTTTCAAAAAATCACACAAGGTATTTTGTACTAACCTGTGGTTATGTATGAAATTGTAGGGTTTGGAGCAACAAAAAACACCGTATTTCTACGATGTTTTTTGTTATTCAAATATCTGCTTTATGGATAGCAACAATTGGTATTTATCAGTTATTCATATCTTTTTTCTGTTTGATAAATTCTATATTATTTCTTTCTAAATCCTCAATAGTTATATCTCCATATTCTAAAGATGATTTTACAGTTTCTTGATAACCATTAGAATATATAACTATTACATATTTACTTTTTTCGCAAGGAAAATAATATATATATTCTTTATCTTCATAAAATTGTTCTAATGCAGTATTACAAGCAATATTTTCTTCTTTTGTTTTATCTATTATCTTTAAGTGTGTAAAAGTTTGACTATTTTTATCTATATACTTATTTTCACTTATAAAAACAACCCCAATAATACAGATAATTGGTATTAAAATAATAATAATCTTTTTTACTAAATCTTTATAATCAATTTTATTTTTTTCTAAAAGAAATATGTTTCTTATTAATTGGTTGATTGATTTTATTCGCAATATACCAAACATAACTAACGCACCTACTACATTTAAAATCACATCATCAATATCGCAACAACCAGACATTGTAATAAATTGCAACAGTTCAATACCTATAACTATGCAAATCATAGTTACTAAAAAGTTTTTAAATTTCTTTTGTTTTTTTAATAATATTGGTAAGAAAAAGGCAAAAGGCATTAAAGCAACTGCATTTCCTAAAATATTATATATAAATATATATGGTGCAATATCTCCACTAATAAACTTTGTAATGTAACCAAATATTGTTTTAAATGGAATTAAATTAAATGAGTTAGACATATAACTTCTAAACAATTCACTATTCCAATTCAATATATTAAAATTTCCTCTAAAAAAGTAATCATCAAATAAGGTAAGCGTTGATAATAATATAATATATAAAATAAACCATATACCTATATTTATTTTTAAAACCTTATTCTTATATTTCTTATCTATATATTTCGTTAAAACTAAACCACCAAAATACATAAAAAGACAACCTGATAGTAATAATACTATTCTTCCAGTTGGACTTAAACGTAATAATTCATTAAACTCTACACTAAAATAATATATCAAAATAAATATAGCAACTAAATATAATATTATGCTTAATATTAAACTTATTTTTTTCTTCATATATTAACACCTTTTTCTCAACACTAAATTACTTTTTTTATCGCTCTCAATTTAGTATATTATATCACGCCTTTGTGAACTTTTCTACCACTTCCATTACACTCACGACTTAATGACTTCTTGAATACTTCCCGAAAAAGAAAACTGCCATCAATTAAGACAGCAGTTCCTTTTCGGCTGGTATGCTATTAGGAATACACAATATCGTTCAATACAATCTCATCTGCACAGGCTCGGATATTATTCATCAATCCGACCCATCTCATCATATCCTCCGCTTTCAGTTGTTCCGTTACCCCTTGCTTTCTTGCCATTTCCTTTATCAGATACT
>ERZ779935.31-NODE-31-length-23095-cov-2.40573_pt1 | contig 23095 bp, 19 predicted proteins | sample MGYA00511543_ERZ779935 | MGnify/ENA primary metagenome ERZ779935 (study PRJEB29588, sample SAMEA2146908) | human gut metagenome | biome: human gut; feature: human-associated habitat; material: faeces | place: Denmark | collected 2008/2010 ...
GCAGGTGTATATTTTGCGGATGTGGCATTGGCTATTGGGGTTCCTGAAGCGGTCTTTGAAGATGCTTCGTACCACTGGTATGTGTATGTTGATGCCGAATCCGTATTGGTTACTTTTGCAGCGAGTTCAACTCTGCTGCCGATTTCTATATTTTTGTCATCGATAGACGATAATATTGGCTTATCAGGTTTTACGATGACTTCAGGTTCCTTGCCTATTATCAATGCCGGTGACTGGAATGCTGTCAGTTCCCTTCCTGTACTCTGCAATGGATTTCTGGCATAAGCTGTTACTCTGACATAGTATGTCTTGTTCTCATCATAATCCGGCATATTAAAAGTATTGGTATATGATTTATAATAGCCGTCATTTACATCTTTTGATTCCGATATGTACACATGATACATTGTATCTATATGTTTATCAGGGAATGTATAAGCATCCCACTTAATTGTATTGGCAGCTTTATCATATGTAAGATTAGCAATTGGCTCATACCTTACATACATTGGGTTAAACGCTATTCCCTTTCCCTGTTTATAGACATTATCTTCTATTACATACGGAATTATCTGATATGTCACCTGAGTGTTTTCTGCAATTGATTCCACATCATCAATGTATGAATCTACATCTTTGGCATCTATTGTAACTGTATCCTGATTTGTTATTATACGTTTTACATAATATCCTGATGCATTTTCAACTTTGTCCCATGTAAGCTTAAATTTCTTGTATTCATCATTATTAATGTGTCCGTTTGTTGGATTATTAAGTTTTTTATTGCCAACATAACGTGAGCTTTTTAAAGATTCTATGTCCTTGCTTCCATCATTAAATACCGTAATGATGGAATAATAGTATGCCTTGTTATACTTTGGCACATTATTATCTGTATATTCATTTGTAACCGCGGATGCTATTTCAGAGTAATTTTCTCCATCTTCCGAGCGTAATACTTTATAGCCCTTTGCACCACTGATTTTTTCCCATTTAACAGAAATTCCTGTTCCTGTGGATTCAACATTAGTTATTCTCGTTCTTGGGATGTCTATTGATATTTTCCTTACCTGTGACGGAGAAATAGTATCCATGCCATGGCTGTTGTTATAGGCTTTCACATAATAGTAATATGTCTTTCCAAAAGCAAGACCGGTATCGGTGAAGGTCACATCCGTTCCATTATATACAAGTGAATAGTCCGCGTCTCCCTCAGCTTTTCTGTAAAGTGCATACCCTGTTGCATCGCTTGTCTTTTTCCATGTAATAACTGCTTTATCAAGTCCCGACTGTTCAATACCCGTTATTTCCGAAGCCTCTATATCTTTTTTAGCTGTAGTAAATGCTTTAATACAGAAGTCCGCATCCGGATATCTGTCATAACTGTTTTCATTAATATCCACCCATCTGTTGTAATAATACAGATAACTGTGTCCCGGCGCTGTGGAATTAACCACATCCCAATATATATGATCATCATCTGCGGTCTGATATTCACTTATTGAATAATTAATTCCTGAGGCATTATCAAAAGTAACTACAACGGAGAAAGTATCTCCGCGATGTAATGTAATACTTTCAGGAAGCTCCGTTGTATAATATCCGGCATAAGTTGTTTTTCCTGTATAGGATGTAAGCAAGGTTCCGCTCTCCGGAGTTATGGTGACTGCTTTAGTATCTACTTTGTAAATGCCAATCGTGTATGAAAGGTTAGAATTGCCAACAGCAAAAGCCACACTTCTAAGAATCTCGTCGGCGCTTCCGTTTACCTTGAATATATTGGCAAATTTCTTCTCGTTCTTATAAAGCGAAGCATTATTCTGGATAAAATGATTAAAAATCGTGCTTCCGTCATACTGATAATTATAATCATAAGTATCTGCCGGAACGATTTCATATATAACCGCATTCATATTCTGGATACTTGATTCGTAGTATGACATCCAGAAATATCCGTTATTGCCGGTGTTGCTGCCCCAGCTGTTCTTAATTAACCATGCTCCGTTTCCCGGAGGGGTCTCATGACCATTCGCAGCAAACAGGGATTTATCAATATTATCATCCCAGCCTACAATGGTTACTTCATGTCCCGAACCTGTAGGTACGGAGTAGTATACATACTTATCTGAACGTTTCTGATTAGTGGTATATATTGTACTTACGGCACCGTTTTCAATAATTGCCTGCTTGACAAGGTCACGTTCCTTCATATTGATATACTTCTGGCCGGTTAAAATATATGACACATCTTCTGCCTTAAAGGTATATGTTGTGTCCTCCTGATCAAGCTGATACGGATATGATGCTTCAGGAACACTTTTCTGATTCATAACACCCGCCCACTTACTAAGGGTCTTAAAAGCATACTGGTCATTGCCACCATTAGCAAAAGAATATGTCATGTTATAATTGGTTGACTTATCGCCCGTTGTACCGCCAAGTGGGTCTGTAAATGTGCTGTCATTGAATGTCATATATGCAAGTCCGAATTCTGACAAATCTATATCATCCGGTGATGACACATATCCGTGGGATAATGCGTAGGATTCCATCGCAGCACACGCACCGTATGCCCAACAGATTCCAAGGCCTCCCTGATCCTTGACACTTGTCACATAGCCTCTGTCCACAGATGAATATGATGACGGAATAGCCGTGCTCATTGCTAATCCATAAAATATTGCCGAATTTGCTACATATCTGCTTATATTGCCTGAATTACCTACTAAAGGTGCTTCAAAGCTATGCAGTACTGCCCCCGAACTGCCACTCCTCGTATCCGCTTCAACAGTCTCTTTTACATTATTAACACCCTCTGCCGCTTTCGTTCCCATCGCGTTGAAATTAACAGATGATGCTACCGTAACTGCGGAAATAAGGACAGCTAATAATCTGTTCATTCTTCCTGCCATAAATTATCCTCCATATTCTGTTTTTTCTTGTCCCGTCCCTTAAACTGATATTATTATACAATAATTCCGGCAGGATGTCACATACTTCTTAACCTTTTTATTAGCTCTTTTGCTGCAAGTGATTGTGGTTTTCTCCCATCATATAAAAGACATATCAGACGTTTTGGCAGCTTATCTTTTAATTTTATAACGGTTACATTCCCACCCATCATACTTTCCGGTACAAAACCTATTCCAAGTCCTGATTTTACCATTGGCATAACCTGGTCCGTAGTTGCCGCAATTACATTAGGTTTAATATCCATTCCTTTTTTTCTGAAAAGTTCCTCATAATACTCCCTTGTTGCTGTCCCTTTTGAAAGAAAAATAACAGGATATTTTTCCAATTCCTTAAGGCTTATTTCTTTATTATCAGGTATTCCAAACATCTTATGTGCTACGGGATATTCCGTGAATTCACATATATTTTCACAGGATAAAGAATCATTTTTGTTAATATTTATGGGTGTGGTTACAAGTGCCAGCTCCACCTCATCATTTTTAAGGCTTTTTATCGCAGATGGTGTTGACTCATTGGTTATCTGAACCATGACATTGGGGAAATCTCTCCTATAAGCCGCAAGCACCGGCAGAAGGACTTCGTGTAATGCTATCTCACTGACTCCGATTTTGACACTGCCGCTATCCATTCTCTTAGTCTGCTCCAGTTCATGTTCCGCTAAGGATATCTGTTCAAAAGCAATATTCACCCTTTTAAAAAGCATTTCACCCTCCCTTGTAAGCTTAATTCCCTTTCTCGAACGGTAAAACACCTGTACTCCAAGTTGTGATTCCAGATTATTCATAGCTCTTGTTATATTGGGCTGGCTGTTATCCAGAGCCTCTGCCGCCTTTGTAAAACTTCCGAACTTCACAACATAATAAAATATCCTATAATAGTCATAAGTAATATTCATAATTCTCCTATATATCATTTTGATATGTTAAATATTATTTTTATACCTTTTACATATAGATATGTGATTATTATAATCTATTTCTAGAAATAATCAATGGTTCAGTTTTAAGTAGAAGGAGAAAAATTATGAACAAAGATTTAACAGTGGGAAATCCCGAAAATGTGCTGTGGAAATTCTGTATTCCGTTGTTCGGAAGCATTATTTTCCAACAGTTATACAACATAGCCGATTCATGGGTAGCCGGAAAATTCATCGGTGAAAATGCTCTTGCGGCTGTTGGCAACAGTTATGAAATCACTCTTATTTTTATTGCATTTGCATTCGGCTGTAACATAGGCTGTTCCGTAATTACGGCAAGGTTTTTCGGAAGCAAGGAATACGGCAATGTCAAAACATCTGTTTACACATCAATGGTAACAAGTGCAGTTATATGTCTTATACTTATGTTTATCGGAATATTTGCAGGTGGTGCTTTGCTTCATGCCATAGGTACTCCTACCAAAATTTACGATGATTCCAAATTATATCTTGATATATATGTATATGGTCTTCCTTTTGTATTTTTCTATAACATAGCCACAGGTATTTTCTCTGCTCTCGGTGACAGCAAAACGCCTTTCTATTTTCTTGCTGCATCCTCGCTTTCAAACATCGGCGTAGATATCCTTTTTGTAAAGGTTTTCAATATGGGTGTTGCAGGTGTTGCATGGGCAACTTTCCTTTGCCAGAGTATAAGCTGTATACTTTCGCTTATTGTAGTTCTTCGTCGTCTTCACAAAATCGAAACCGATGAGAAACATTACATATTCAATAAAAGCATTTTCGTACAGTTCATTATTATTGCAATTCCAAGTATTTTACAGCAGAGCTTCATATCAATCGGTAATATCGTTATCCAGAAAGTCATCAATGGATTTGGAACTGGCGTAATTGCCGGATATTCCGCAGGTGTCAAACTTAACAACCTTGTAATCACATCATTTACAACACTTGCAAACGGCGTCTCCAATTTTGCTTCCCAGAATATCGGTGCAGCAAAATTCGACCGTGTCAAAGCCGGTTTTAAGGCAGGTGTAAAATTAGTATGGTGCCTTTCACTTCCGCTTTGTCTATTATATGTCATATTTCCGAAGGCTTTACTTACCTTCTTTATCGATAATCCATCCGCTGAGGCTATAAGTTCAGGTTCAATATATCTGAGAATCCTTGCCCCATTTTATTTTGTAGTATCGGCTAAACTTGTAGCCGATGGTATCCTCCGAGGTGCAGGCCTTATGAAGCAATTCATGATTGCAACATTTACAGACCTTATATTAAGAGTTGTTCTTGCTATAGTCTTATCAAAGACAGCTCTTTTAAGTACCGGAATCTGGTGTGCTTGGCCAATCGGATGGACGGTTGCCACTGCCATATCTATCTTCTTCTACAGGCAGGGCAAATGGAAAGAATGTTAAAAATTTCTATGACGTTCTTTCCCTGATTACCAAAAAAGAGTTCCGTGCATATAAGTTGCGGAACTCTTTTTTATTTTTTTGCATTTTCTATATCTATCAAACACCCACCGCCAATTGGTTTTTCAGGCCAATATATAATCTCTGATTGCTTATCAGATGAATTTATTGGCAATAACGCCGTGCATTTTGACAAGACATTTTTTCTGCTATAGTATTTTCCACTCTTTATTGACAATAATTTACGTCTATCTTACAATTAGTACATCACATAAAATAAGGAAGACAATTACAATGGCTAAATTAAATTGTTTTGTTGCACAGTCAGGTGGTCCTACTGTTGCAATCAACTCCAGTCTTGCGGGAGTAATTAAGGGTGTCGCGGACTCGGAAATATATGACACAATCTACGGTTCGGTTAACGGTATTCTGGGTATTCTTGATAACAGGATCCTTAATCTTTCAGAAAAAGTTCCTGATGATAAAGAACTTTTGTGCCTTAAGCACACACCTGCCATGTATCTTGGTTCATGCCGTTACAAATTACCGGATTACCACAGGGATGACAGCGATTATAAGAGAATTTTTGAACAATTCAAGCGTTATAATATAGGAGCATTTTTCTACATCGGCGGCAATGATTCCATGGACACTGTGCTTAAGCTTTCGGAATATGCTTCTTTAACAGGCAGTGATGTAAAAATAATCGGTATACCAAAGACCGTTGACAATGACCTTATGGTAACAGACCACACACCGGGATTTGGTTCCGCTGCAAAATATGTTGCAACCTCCCTTCTTGAAATTGCACATGACACATTTATTTATGCGGTAAAAAGTGTAACCATAGTTGAAATAATGGGAAGGGATGCCGGATGGCTTACCGCCGCATCCGCACTTGCAAGAAATGGTTATAATACCGCACCTCACTTTATTTATCTGCCTGAGGTTCCTTTTGACAAAGACAAATTTATCGAAGATGCCAAAGAATTTCTTAAAACCAATAATAACCTTATTGTTGCGATTTCCGAAGGTATACGAGATAAATCCGGCAACTATATAAGTGCCGGAGACTGTGTAGCCGACCATTTTGGTCACAAGATGTTAAGCGGTGCCGGACAGGCTCTTGCTGAAATCGTAAAAGAAGAAATCGGTGTTAAAGTCCGTTCTGTAGAAGTCAATGTATTACAGCGTTGTGCAGCCCACGAAGCTTCAAAGACAGACCTTGACGAAGCTTTTAATTCCGGTCATAAGGCTGTAGAGCTTGCCGAAGCAGGTGTTACCGCTTCAATGGTTACAATGACCCGTTCAAGCAACGCCCCTTATACCATTGAATACGGCTATGCCAGAATCGCAGGAATTGCCAATGAAGCCAAGTCCGTTCCTGTTGAATGGATTAATGAACGCGGTAATGACGTAACCGCTGAGATGGTTGACTACTTAAAACCACTTATTGAAGGAGAAGTTACACTCACATATAGAGACGGAATTCCTGTATATATGGATGTAAGTCATCTTAAACCGGGAGTTCTCCCTGTAGAAAAAAGATAAATTTACACACTAAAAAGGCGTTACCACTCCAAATGATGGTAATGCCCTTTTTCTATATTCTATTTATTAAACAGGCTCTCTGCATAATACACCGATTGCATGGCGTCTTTTCCATAAAAATCTGCTCCAATCATATCTGCATATTCCTGAGTGAGAACAGCACCGCCAACCATTATCTTACAATCGGGACATTTTTCCCTTAAAAGTTTTATTGTTGCTTCCATATTGACTACAGTAGTAGTCATAAGTGCACTAAGTCCTACAAGTTTGGCATCGTTAGCTATTACAGCATCAACAACATCCTCAGGCGGAACGTCCTTTCCAAGGTCTATTACATTATAGCTGTAATTCTCAAGGATAACCTTCACGATATTTTTTCCGATGTCATGGATGTCACCCTTAACGGTCGCAATAACAACTGTTGCTTTCTTTTCTTCAGAGCTTCCACTCTTTTTCATGTATTCCTTAATTGCCTCAAAACCGGCTTTGGCAGCTTCAGCACTCATAAGTAACTGAGGAAGGAACATTGTTCCCTTTTCAAAACCTTTTCCCACAATATCAAGTGCAGGCACAAGATCTCCGTTAATTATATCCATTGGTGCTTTAGTTTTAAGGAGTTCAACGGTTTCTGTGTATGCATTTTCTTTAAGTCCCTTGACAATACAATCCGAGAGACTGAAATTTGCCGTTGTCTTAGGTTTTGTTTCTGCTGTTTCAGGTGCCACTGCGTATTTTTCAATATATTTTGTACACTGGCTGTCATTACCTGAAAGAACCATATATGTATCGTAAGACTGCATCATCGCCTTTGCATTAGGATTAATTATACCTGCCGATAATCCTGCCTGAAGTGCCATGGTAAAAAATGTTGAAGTAATAAGTTCTCTTTGTGGCAGTCCAAAAGAAATATTTGATACGCCGAGAACCGTTCTTCCGCCTCTTGCTTTAATTTCACGGACAGTATCAAGGGTTATATTAGCCGATTCATTATCCGTACTCATTGTCATTGTGAGCGCATCTATAACTATATCTTTAGCTTTAATTCCGTAAGTTGCCGCAGTTGCATATATCTTTTCGGCAATTTTAATTCTGCCCTCTGCGGTATCAGGTATTCCATCCTCATCAAGGCAAAGTGCAACAACCGCACCGCCATATTTTTTTACAAGAGGAAATACCTGTTCCATAACTTCCTTCTTGCCATTAACAGAATTAACCATCGGCTTGCCGTTGTAGATTCTCATAGCAGTTTCCATTGCATTCATATCAGTTGTATCAATCTGAAGAGGAAGATCAAGAATACTTTGCAGTTCAAAAACAGTATCTTTCATCATTGCTGTCTCATCTATTTCCGGAAGTCCGACATTAACATCAAGAATGTGTGCTCCCGAATCAGCCTGTTTAGTTCCCTCTTCAAGGATATATGTCATATTGTGGTCACGTAATGCCTGTTTAAACTTGGATTTACCTGTAGGATTGATTCTTTCTCCGATAATTACGGGCACTTTTCCAATTTCTACCGCATGGGAATATGAAGACACAAGCGTAATATCTTTTTCCACAATAGGAATCGGCTTTAAATCCTTACATCTGTCGTATGTTGCCATGATGTGTTCAGGTGTTGTTCCACAGCATCCGCCGATAATCCATGCTCCGTCTTTTACAAGAAGCTCCATATAACCGGCAAATTCTTCAGGTCCTACATCATAAACCGTCCTGCCATTTTCAGATCGTGGAAGTCCGGCATTAGGATTGATAATAAGCGGTACAGAAGCGTATTCTGCCATTTCTTCAAAAATCGGTTTCATCTGTTCAGGTCCGAGTCCGCAGTTCATTCCTATAGCATCAACATTAAGCCCTTCAAGAAGTGCTACGACTGCTGCCGGAGTTGCTCCTGTAAGCATTTTATGGCTTTCATCAAAAATAACAGTCGCAAACACAGGAAGATCTGAATTTTCTTTTGCGGCAAGAACAGCTGCCTTAAGCTCATAGGTATCACTCATTGTTTCAATAAGGATGAGGTCCGCCCCCGCTTTGTCACCTATTCGTACAATTTCCGCAAATACATCAACCGCATCAGCAAAATCAAGGGTTCCCATAGGTTTTAATAATTTGCCGCAGGAGCCTATATCAAGTGCCACATAAGCCTTTTTACCTGTTTCGGCAACAGCTTTCTTGGCATTGGCAATACCCGCTGTAATTATCTCTTCAAGATTATCAAACTTAAATCTGTTAGCGCCGAAAGTATTGGCATTAATAATATCCGCTCCGGCATTGATATATGCCTTATGAATATCTATCAATACTTCCGGTCTGGTAAGGTTCCAGGTCTCAGGAAGCTCTCCCGGTTCAAGACCTCTTTCCTGTAAAAGGGAGCCTAGTCCGCCGTCAAAAAATAATATTCTTCTGCCTAATTCATCAAGGATGTTCATAAATATTCTTCTTTCTTATCTTCTATATTGGCATTCGGCATTACCACAGGCTTCACAGCCCTCCAAATGGCATTTTGTATCTATTTTACTAAGTCCCATAATGGCGGATACCGACTTTTCAGGAATCATTATTCCCCCTTCAGACAAAGTAATCCCTATTAATTTGGTGGCATTTATTGCATTAAGGAATTTTTCCTGATGACTTAATGCAAAATCTCCATATCCCGGACTGAATCTCGGTCTGACGTACAATCCCTCTTTTTTAACCTTTGCGGTTATGTCATTCTGACAGTCATTACAATAATCTTCGATTGCAGCTGCCGCCGCAGCCTGAATTACCGCAGCTTTGGCTATGTCAAGTTTATTAAGAAGGCGGTCAACATCTGTTCCTAGCGTTGCCGCAAAAAGAACGGCCTCACTACAGCCTCTTAAATTTTTTGCAAGATTATGGCTTTCAATGGTGAGGCCTGCTACAGATATCACGTCATCTTCTGATATAAAAACATCAAAGCGCCTGTAAACATTTTTGGGTTTGGCAGCCGCTTCAACTTCCTTTATGCAGTTATTAATTAATTCCATTACCTTGTCATCAGGAATATTCTGTCCGTATCCAAGGTAACGGATTACTTCTTTTCTGGTTATCATTTATTTAATAATCTCCGAAAGATTCTTCTGGATTCCCGCAGCTACTTCCGGCTTATTCATTGAATATACATGAATATGATTTATTCCATTGGCAATTAAATCAATAATCTGGTCTGTGGCATAAGCAATTCCCGCCTGCTGCATTGCCGCAGGATTAGTCCCGAAATGGTCCACAAGATTTCTGAATCTCTCAGGCATATTACTGCCTGAAAGCTTAAGTGCATTGGCAACCTGCGTAGCTCTTGTAATAGGCATTATTCCGGGTACCACAGGTACGACGATACCCTGTTCCCTTATCCTGTAAAGGAAATTATAGTAGATATTATTATCAAAAAACATCTGTGTTGTAAGGAATTCACAACCTGCCTCAATCTTTTTCTTAAGGTTACCGATATCTTCCTTCTTATTAGCGGCATCAACATGTCCCTCAGGGTAGCATGCTCCTCCTATACAAAAACTATCGCCGGCGTATTCTTTTATTTCTGATATAAGCTCTGACGCATATCTGTAATGTGCAAAAGGATCTCCGTCATAATCTTTAGGTCTGTCGCCTCTTAATGCAAGAATATTCTCAATTCCTTTAGTTTTCATGCCATCAAGAGATTTATGTATATCATCTTTATTCGCACCTGCACAGGTTAAATGTGCAATAGTGCATACATCGTATCTTTTCTGGATATCACCGGCAATATCTAAGGTGCTCTTACTTGTGCTTCCTCCGGCTCCGTAGGTAACACTCATATATGCAGGCTTCAATGCGGCAACATTCATTGCAGCATTATAAATTGATTCATAATTGGCTTCTGACTTGGGCGGAAAAACCTCAAATGAAACCGTTACTTTATTTGATTTGAGCAAATCAATAATCTTCATTGGTTCTATATCCTTTCAGGTAATGACAGATTATTTTTTTCTTCCAAGTATTCTGAGCAGATGGAGGAAAAGATTGGTTATATCAAGATAAATTGATATTGCACTGTCTACCGCATTGTCCACTGTCTTGATATATCTTTGTGCAACATAATAATCATATCCGATGTAGAGGCTGAAAATTACTGCTCCAATCCATGAATAAATGTAAGAATCAATACCAAGGAATGTCATTACTATTCCGGATAAAACAAGCCCAATCAGTCCTGCGAACAATAAACCGCCGATTCTTGAGAAAAAGTTAGGATATATTATGCTTAAAGAAATCATACATCCTGTGATTATCGCAGTAAAAAGAAATGCAAGTCCTACTTCTTCCGCTCCTATTCCGCCGTAATATGAAACAACGGAAGCCACAACAAGCCCTACCGGCACAACTACCATATTATATCCGATAAAACTGACAACCGGACTCTTACTCTTATATGAAATTACCTGACCGCCAAATGCCAATGCAAAATATGCAATAAGGAAAATAAACGGATTAACGCTTGCAACAAAATCACCGCAAAAAACACAAAGAACAACGTTCATTGCCACTCCCCATAACACTGTTGCTCCCAGTGTAAGGTTGTATATTCTGTCTGAAACAATTACATCACCACTGTGAAAAACCTGCATCTCGGCTTTTCTTTCACTTGCCATACTCATATCAATATCCTCCTGATTTTTTTAAAATTATAACATAATTATTTTATCACTGCTATAGAAAATTCTTCCATTATACCGTCAAATATCTTATCGGATAAAAGATTACTCCTGCCGGCAAACTCTTCCAAGGTCACTCTGTCACCTTTTCCATGCAGAATAACAGTCACTTTGCCATCACCTTCACCACAACAGTATATAATTATATTATTCTCATCATCTGTACTGTATTCGGTTATTGTGCCCTGTGCTATATCTTTATATTCCTTACGGATTGCAATAAGCTTTCTGTACAGACTGTATGTATCTTCATCCTGATATTTGGAATCCCACAACATTCCACGTCTGTTGTCAGGGTCATTTCCCCCTCCGATTCCATATTCGTCTCCGTAATATATAAAAGGCATACCGGGTAAAAGCAGCGACATTGCCGCAGCAAAACATTGTTTTTTCCTATCATTACCGCACATTGCAAGAAAACGCGGAGTATCATGTGTATCAATCAAATTCCACAACACATTGAATATCTGTGATGGAAACATTCCTCTTATATGTCCTATGTCTTCAACCGCTTCGCTTGCAGTTATACTGCTGTCCATAACATAATCTTTAACCAGACGCCAGAAGCTGTAATTCATTATGCTGTCCCATTCATCACCGTCAAGATAATCCCTGCCGTGCTGCCAGTCTTCTCCAACAATGAGGGCATCTTTTTTGACACTGCGGATTGCTTTTCTGAATTTTTTCATAAATGAATGGGAAATCTCATCTCCGACATCAAGTCTCCAGCCGTCTATGTCACATTCCTCAATCCAGTACTTGCCTACGTTGGTAAAATATTCTGCCGTTTCATCATTGGACATATTAAGTTTTGGCATTCCGCCATAATATGCAAACGTAAGATATCCCGGAATATTAGTTCCCGAACCCATATTGATGGGATATTTTTCTATATAATACCAGTCATAATACCTGGAACTGCTACCATTCTTCATTACATCCTGAAAAGCAAAAAAATCGGTGGCTGTATGATTAAAAACTCCGTCAAGTATAACCTTCATACCCATTTCGTGGCATTTTTCCACAAGCTCTTTCAGGTCTGCCTTAGTTCCCAGATCAGGAGATATCTCGTAATAATCTACAGTATTATATTTATGTGTTGACGGAGATTTAAAAATCGGTGTGAGATATAATATATCTATTCCAAGTTCCTTAAGATGGTCCAAAGTATTAATTATTCCTCTTAAATCACCTTTAAGGTCTGTTTTGTCTCCTATCGGTGCTTTATACCAGACATTCTCCGGTACATGCTTTGTTGTAGCATATCTTGCAGGAAAAATCTGATATACAACCTTACCTGCCGCCCAATCAGGGACATCAATTCTTTCTTCTTCCCTTAACTTGCATGTGCAGTTATACATTCTGTCAATGTCTGTTATCTCATTTCCGGAAAAACATTCACTTCCGATGAATACTTTTTCTCCGTCATTTCCTGTTATTTCAAAATAATATCTTATACATCTTATGCTGTAATCAAAGTACACCGTTGTCTCATAATAATCGCAAAGCCTGTCTGTTGCGATTTTTTTCATCATATGTGCCTGCTTCGTATCTTTTACTTCAGGCTTCATATACTTATCCAATGTATGAAGTACAATTTCCGATACATCACTTTTTTTAGTCTGTATTCTAAATAAAAAACCGTTATTTCCAACTGATAAGCAACATCTTTTATCTGCTATATGTCTTATTGCTGAAAGTTCCATATCTACTCCTTAAAAAACATTCTTTAGGACAGCTTATTTCCCGCAAAGATATCTTTTTTCAAAAAATCTTTGATTAACTCCACATATCCAAGGCCCGTTTCTCTACCTATCATATATACCCTGTCTATCTCTTCGGTTCTGGTCTCCATACTTCCTATATTAAGAGCTTCCGGTGGTCTGATTACCAGCACTTTTCCTTCTTTTTCCCTGCTCTCAATGTAGCTGATTGTGTCATTATATCTGAAATGTCTGTCTCCCATTGATTTTACCATATTAGGATACTTGTGTAAAAAGATTTTTGCTATCGGCATAAATTTATTTTTTTGTTTTACATAATGCAGGGGCTGGGTCAGTATTACAACATTCCGGTCAAATCCCTGCTCTTCCATAAATTTAAGTGGTATTGAATCTCCTATTCCCCCATCTAACAGATTATGCCCATTAATATTCACCACTCTGGACACAAGAGGCATGGATGCAGATGCTCTGAGCCATTCAATATCTTCCCGCTCTCCATCACTGCATTTATGATATACAGCTTTTCCCGTAACAACATCCGTTGCCACCGCATAAAATATCATTGGATTAGCCTTAAAGGCTTCCTTATCAAAAACGTCCAGTTTTTCCGGTATTTCATGGTAACAGAAATCCACATCATAGGCATTTCCCGTTTTTCTGAATGATTTCATGCTTCCGTATCTGTAATCTTTGCAATACTGCCTCGTATACCTATAGGCTCTCCCAATCTGTTCCGACTTATAATTACATCCAAGCACAGCTCCCGCCGATACGCCGATTGCCCCATCAAAGGTTATCCCTGCCTCCTGCATCACATCTATAACTCCGCAGGTAAACATACCTCTCATTGCTCCGCCTTCCATTATCAATCCTGTCTTCATTGATTCTCACCATCCAATTTATTTTAGTCCTAAAAAGTCTAACAGTCCCTCACATCCTTCTACCACATCTTTATAGGTCTCGTCAAATCTGCCCGTATACCATGGGTCTGCAATGGACCTGCCCGGTTTTCCTGCAAAATCCATCAGGAGCCTAATTTTATTATCTTTGTCGGGTCCCGTTATCATTATTGTATTTCTTATATTATTACCATCGGCGCACAATAAATAATCATAATATCCGTAATCTTCTTTTGTTACCTGTCTTGCCCTTTTCCCGGTAAAATCAGTATATCCCGTCTTTCCTATCCCGTGCTTCAAAAGTTCCTTCTGTGCCGGTGGGTAAACCGGATTTCCTTTGCCGTTCCATATTTCTTCCGTGCTGGTGGCTGCTGATGCTATCTCCAGAATGTCTTTCAAGCCCCGCTTCTCAGCCATATCTTTTAATATATATTCTGCCATGGGGGAACGGCAGATGTTGCCATGGCAGATGAAAAGTATTTTTATCATAGTTTTGTTTCTCCTTGTTTTGCCCCGGAATGTCCTACCTCGACTATCGTCTCGGTCGCGGCAGTCGCAAAATGCACGATTATGCAAGCATATCGGGACACTTCGCTCGTTGCTTCGTGTATTTTGCAAGGGTTTACGGTGTTATGGTAAAATGCTCTGAAATTACAGATTATGGCAAATCAGAGCAAGATTGAGCATGTTGTTACTACCTGCTAGTAGTAAAATTAGTAGTAGAAAAGGAAGGGTTACTACTAAGGATTTTATTCGTCATCCTTACAGCACCTCTGTGTATACCAATAATTCAATTTTCGATGTCTATCATATAGTTTTCCAACTGCTCCCGTATTACGTAATCCTAGCTCTATTAACAGATGATACTCAAATATGTGCATTAATACCATTATCGCATATTCCATATCTATCCCCTTAAAAGCTTTTTCTTCCTTTGCTTTTCCATAATGTGTGTAGTAATGTCTAGTATCTACAACTTTTTCAATAAAATCGTATAATTCAATTATTTTACCATTGGTATAAACTGGGGTTATCGGAGTCCTAAAATCATCATTCATCAAATCTACCAATCTACTTTTTAATATTATATATGTAATATTTTCGTCTGACTGCGTAACATCAAAATATGCATTTCTTTGTTTTTCATCAATATCCTCTATGGTCTTAGATCCAAACAATTGTAAAACATGTTTCTTATACTTTTTCAAATCATTATATTTAAATCTTGCATGATAAGTTTCCAATGCCTGCACTATATTCAAATATTTCATCTCAATTGGCATATCATCATATTTAACAATTGAAAAGTACAGATTAATTGCTGGTTTTATTTTTTCTTCAATTTCATTCCATCTGTTTATCGGTAATTGATTTCCACTAACAATATCATTCAATCCAAAAAGCATGTTAAAACTATGTGTTTCATAGCCATCTGAATATTGCTTTTCACCCATATATATTTCTCTTGGCTTAATAATATTGCTTACTTCAGGAAACATTTTATTTCTATCATCATAATAATATAAATTACGTCGTAGAGGAATAGCACCTGACCCTACAGTTATAAACATTTCTAGGGTTTTAAGATCTTCTATAAATTCTTCTAAGTATATTGGTTTAGTATATTCAAAAACAATTTCGATGTACTGTTCTAGCTGAAGTTGTTTTTCAATCATAGCAGTTCCTTTTCCGCCTTTGCATACAGGAATAAAATTAACCAAAAGATTATCTTTTATCTTAACTTTTATTTTTTCAGATTGCACCCATTTATAATCATTTAAATTGTCAGTATCAAATTTACATAAATTACACCAATTCAATATTCCATCCATGTCAACAGAATATTTATTGTATTTTATTTCATCCTTAGATAAATAATGAATACCCCAAAATGCCCATGTAACCTGAACAATCACTTCTGTATATGCACCTAAATATTCATGCCGGTTAATAACCATGTTATCAACTAATGTAATTTTATTATTCCCTATAAGATTTCCAGTAATAATCGGACAAACTGTTTTAAGTTTGTGTGCAAATCCCCGACCATTTTCACCCATAACAAACAATTTCAAACGAATAATTCCTTTTTCAGAATCAATAAAAAGAATTCCTTCCTGTTCGCGCTCAATATCAGGCAATTTCCATGTACCTTCATATCTATGTTCACTCAAAACATTCACCTCCATTTTTTATTATTATATCGTCTTTTTCACTTCTTTTCCACAGAAAAATAACGCCCCAGCCTAAGCCAGAGCGTTTCCTATCTTCCATATCAAACTACCTTAAACATCTTCTGCGACATCGGTTTCTCTTTCTTCTGCTCAACCTCCGCCTGTGCCTTCCTAAACTCTTCCATCCGCTTCAATTCTTCCTCAGCATCATCGAATCAGATATGCGTGTACACATTCATTGTAACCGATATATCTGAATGTCCCATGAGGTACTGTAACGTCTTCGGGTTCATTCCTGATTTTGCCATATTCGAGCAATAGGTGTGAGGGTATTGACTGCTGCATGAGTCAATACCCTCATTCTTTATTTTACACTTCTAAATGCTGAATTTCCTGTAAGATTCCTAAGCAGAATCTTTCTCGCTGTCTTATACTCTTTTCCGATAAAGCCAAGTCTGAGCAGAAAACAGCGGAAAGCGTATTTGTCATTGTCCGTTTCAGTCGGCTTTGATGGTACCCTTCTTGCATCTCTTGCCGTATCACACAGCCTTGAGATAAATTGTGTGTAGGCTTCAATCTCATCGCTATCCGTTGTGTATGGAAACCATGTGAAGTTTATTTTTTCCTCTGTAATTTCAACTTCTGTGCTGTCCGTCTGAAATGCGCGTTGAAAAAGAATCTGCTTATTTGCTATAATCTTCCGTAAATTTTCCAATGCCGTATCCGTAAGGCTCTCTTTCGGAATCGCTATTGTCAGCTTATCCTGTTGCACTGGCACTTCTTCCGTTATTTCCATATCGTCCTGAAACCCATGTTCCCGTAACTGCCGAATCAGGTCTTCCACTCTTTCTTTTTCAGTTCCATCCGGGATATGCAATACACCCTCTTTATCCAGTCGGTATCCTGCAATATCGTATGCACAGCTTGGTACCCGTTCATAATGCGGTGCTATCCCAAGTATATTTCCAATCTCCTGTGCTAGTTTTGGTCTCTGCTTCGATTCCAATGTGAATCTGATTTCATTCTTCATAATATGTACCCACCTTTCTTTATTCGGTAGTACATATATCACTCTGACGGCACAGAATAGCAAGACAATTCGGATTATATTTCTGCCAAAATGCACGCAGAAAAACTGCTGCTTTTTACACGTTTTTTCTACATATTTCGATACTATACGGCAAAACAAAATCGGCTTTAGCGATGATATTCAGCGGATATTTTCACATAAACCGACCTTGGTGGGTATCCCCCCTGTTTAATTCTGCGAAAATTCGCACGAAGGGGGCATCGGTCTTCAAGATATAAAAGTGTGAAAATTCTATCCCCCATATCAATGATGTCTTAATTAAACAATAGGTTCATTTTTCTATCCAACATTTTTTTAAATCAGCTACAAAATTAGTAAATGCATCATACATTCCAGTAGTAATTGTTTCGGGCAAATCCATTTCACGTTCAGTTTCTACTAATTCCTCAAATGTAATATTTTGAATACATTTACTAAAATCAATCCTTTGCAAAACTTTTTTGGTATAAGGTCTTTTAGCATCTTGAAACGAAATACTAAGTAAGAATTTTTGAACTCTATCACAATTTAGTAAAAGCATACAAGTATACGCATCTGAATAGTTATTAAATGATAGAAAATACGATGTATCATCAACCATAATCGGTCGATCAATTTTTTCCTTATTATAAAGTAATGCAAATAATGGTTTTTTATAAAACCCAGAAATCCCAACCTTATATTTCGCATATGAATAATCACCAACACCAAACATGCTGAAAGCTGGAGCCCCATTGTAAATACGACTTTTTCTGGAGTCAAATGCTTCTTTTCTTTCACACAAGTATTTCCATGTTTTAGGAGCTAACTCTTCAATATAATCTGTCTCTTCTCTGGTTTTTTTCTGGGTAATAATAACATATTTGTTAAAGTTAGAATTAATAATTGGTTTCTTGAAAGAACTACTCTTCATCAACGGAAAAATCAATGTATCTTCCAATTCAATTACTTCTTTCTTCTTGTTTTTATAGCAATGCTCACCTTTCTTTTCTAGCTCCATCACTCCTGCACAATCGTGCTTAACGCCTTGTCTCCATTCAATAAAACATTCACCATCTAAATCTAATTCCCCATCATTTGAATTACTTAATTTACCATTTTGAAAAGCAATTTTTCCGCACATCATATTGGGAGTATCAATCTCAAAAATATCACATTCGCGACACTTCTTATTGACCATAGACATTTTTATATATAACATACATGCAGGCGCACTGATTCCAAACACTTTAGTTGAATTGAAATTATACATTCTAACAACATCAACACATGTATCATTTCTATCAAGTTCAAGCAATACATTTCTCGCTACTGAAGTTTTACAAAGCATTGCAATGGCTACATTTTTATTAACAGACTTTTCTATTAATTTTAATATTATGTATTCACATATATCAAAATTGCTCGCTCCAGTTATTGCATCAGTGCCGCTTAATCTTTTAAAATTTTCTTTTTCCGGTAAATTGAAGTTTAAATCAGAATTCATTGCCCAAGGAGGATTTCCGATGACCAATGTTTCTTCATCTCCAATATGTTTTTCAATTTGATACGAGAAAAAATTATCATTAATCACTTGCAATCTTTTATCGCCAATATGCTTCCTACATTCATCACAGTATTCAGGGTTAATTTCCAATCCAATTGCTTTCTTTATTTTCTCAAACGAACTCAATGCTGCATTCAAAAAATTACCTACACCAGATGTTGGTTCTATAATAACTTTAGGATCTAGGTGTAAATCATTCCTTAATAAATCACATACTTTTATAGCGAAATAATCTGGTGTTTGGTAATCCCCGTATTCTTTTTTATTATTTCCATCCATAATTCCAAACCCCATCTACAGTATTATTTAATCTAATAACTCTCCCATAAGATAATCTCCATTGCATGGCATTCGTAACTGTAAGATATCCTTGCTCTGGCTTATGCGATAGAATCTCATCCGCCAATTCAGAATATATTATATCATCTCCCGGCAGATTTTTGTCAGTTAAATACCCAATAATATCATCTTTGTTTGCGCCATCATCTATCATTTCCCGCAATCTTTTTGTAGTTGTAAAATCAGCTGTTTTCGCAGATTCTACAAATGTGCAACTTTTGAAATCTAATGTACACATTGTTGGCGTATCTTTTTTTTCGTATACAAATACAATTAGATTATAGCCTAATCCAAATACTTTTTGTCGCGCATCCCGAAATGGACAACTACTTTGAGGCTTTGCAATACTAGTCGCTTTTATATCTGTTTCCACACTTGGAAAATCTATTCCACTTGCGCTATTTCCAACTTCAATTTCATATTTTTTTGAAACAAATTCTTGAAATCTATGTTCTATATACCTATTTTTTTCCCATCATTAATTCCAATAAGTGTTTTATGATTCTCATCACTCATTATTTTTCCAAATTCTGTTGCTTCTTTTTTCATATCTTGTATAGTCATTACACGCATAGTATCACTCCTAAACATTTTTCTCTTAAATTACTTCCATTCATAATTCAACACACCACTCACTGTATTTGCCAATGCAATCACTCTCGCATACTGCAATCTCCATTGAAGTGCATTGCTTATTGTCAAATATCCTTGCTCTGGCTTATGCAACAAAATCTCATCCGCCAATTCTGAATATACTATATCGTCTCCAGGAACATTTTTATCGACTAAAAATCCTATAATATCTTCTTGATTTGCTCCATCATCAACCATTTCACGTAAACGCTTTGTAATTGTGTAGTCAGCAGTTCTTGATTTATCAATAAAAGTGCAATATTTAAAATCTAATGTACAAGTAGTCGCTGTATCCTTTTTATCATATACAAAAACCAATATATTATAACCCAATCCAAAAATCTTCTGTCGAGCGTTTTTAAATGGACAGCTACTTTGCGGTTGAACAATGCTTGTTACCTTTATATCCGTTTCTATCTCCACACCTGGTAGATCAATTCCCTTGGCACTACTTCCAATCTCAATTTCATATTTACTAGAAATATAATCTTGAAATCTGTGTTCAACATATGTTCCTACCGCTTTACCATCAGTCACTCCAATAAGTGAAGAATGATTTTCCTTTTTCATAAATTCACAAAATATTTTAGCTTCTTTTTTCAAATCATTTATATCCATAACCTTCATTTCATCTCATCCTCCAAGGTAAATTATGCGGTGTTATTGTAACACATTACTTTCTTTTAATAAAGTAATGATTATACTTTACACACATCTACTGCATTCCAACTATCCTCCCAATTTACGCTTTCTGGTAGTAAAGCAAGATGCTCTACTTTTTTTATTGCCTCATCTTCCGTCTCCGCTTCAATTTGAATTGAACCGATTTTCATTATTGTTACATCCCATATTTTCTCCATAGTCATTCTCCTTTATTAACCTATCAATTGCAAGTCTTATTACTTCAGACTTAGTCATATTAAGTAAGCGGCAATATGCCTCCAATCTAATTTTAGTTCGCTCATCCATTCTCAGAGAATACACATATTCTTTATTATTTTTCCCTTTTGGTCGACCTATATTACTCATTTAATACAGTTCATATATGTAGTATACTTTTTGCATTACAAAAAGTCAAGAAAAAGTCGAACAGATGTTTGGTATATTTGCAGAAAAATACTCCAACTAACCTGCGATTTTCCCACAAATTAGCCGGAGTTATGTTCAAGGTTTTGTATATGCGCCATCGCTTAGTAGTCTAAATCGTAGTAATTCCAAGGCTTTCCGCCTTATTCTGCCCTGTGTTACCCCAGTCTGCGAAGGTATGCATTATCATAAGACTGGAGTGCCGTGGCAAACAAATAGTATTTTTATCATAGTTTCGTTTTTCCTTGTTTTGCCCCGGAATGCCCTGCTTTTTGCAAGGGGTTCTGGGGTTATGGTAAAATGCTCTGAAATTACAGATTGTGGCAAATTAGAGCAAAATTGAGCAAGTTTTACTACCTGCTTGTAGTAGAAGGGAAAGTGTTACTACTAAGAGTTTTTAACTTTCTATCACAAGTTTCATTCCCGAATGGTCTGTAAATGCATCCGTAGGCTTAATTCCAATAATTTGTTCCGAATTGATATTCACCTTATCAATATATTCTACATCCATTTTCCATCCCACTTTGTCCAATTTTGAAGAAATAAAAATATGATCTAATTTCTTTTTCTCCCACAATTTAGTTTTCGAACGCTTTAGCGCATATGTGTAGTGAGGATCCTTATTATCTTCCTCTTTTCCACATATTTCTTTATACCCAATATCAGTAATTAATGTAAGGAACGAATCACTGCCCTGCACTACATTTTCTGTCTGATATGAAAATGCTGCATTAAAATCCCCTAATAAAATAACCGATTTGTTCTTTAATTGTTCTAATCTTTTTAATAGCACTAATCTTAACTGGTCTTGATATATGCTTGTAATATGCACATTGATAATTCTTATCTTCACGCTATTAAAATGCACATCAACTTCCGACCAGTATCTTTGTGGAAAATCAGACCATGGAAAATATACATTCCACAAGTTTTTTGTTTCATTTACACTCCCTTTATTCTCTCCTTCATTACCATAAAAGGTGGTATAAAACGTCTTACCTCTCCCCCATTCGGGATATTCCTGAAAAGCATAAATATCAGCTTTATAGTTTTTTCGATATGAATCTACTTGTCCCAATCCTTTAATATTTTTCTTTTTATAATTATATAAATTTTGACTGATTATCGTAATCCGATTTCCACAATAAATATACTTCACATTATTACACCTACCTTATAATACCACTTTTCAAATAATCTTTTTAATATATTCCTTAAATTCAATCAACTCCATTGATTTAATATAAAAATAGGAGAGCCAGCCCCCATTACTCGCAATCAAACGCACAGTATTAAACATCATTTTTCAGATGTAGTTATAGGTACTATAATTCATTACTTCTCTTCTTTTTTATATTTATTATATCGTCATATCCATTATTTTTCCACAGGAAAAAACGCTCGCCTATGATATAACAAAGCGTCATTCTATTTTCATATTAAATTACCTTAAACATCTTCTACGACATTGTTTTTTCTTCTTCTGCTCAATCTCTACAGGTACCTTTCTGAACTCTTCCATCCTTTTCAATTCTTACTCAGCATCATCGAATCAGAAATGTGTATACAAATTCATTGTGTCCGATATATCCGAATGCCATGAGGCCTTATAGTGTCTTGGGATTCATTCCCGATTTCGTCATATTTGAACAGTAAGTGTGCCTACATACATGCGGTGTGATATTTGGTATCTTCACCCGATAGATATTATTGTACCGCTTCATCATATGGTTAAACCGATGTTCCCAATGCATGCTACCAGTGGCAAGCCCTTGTCTTCAAGAAACAGGAATCCGGTGTATCAATCTACCACCTTTTCTACTTTTGGTTTCTCCCGTTCTTCAATGATGACATGAAAGCATTTTGTAACCGCTTCTGTTATTGGAAGTTTTCTTATTCTGGCGAAAATTATTGTTGGCTCAATAACCACAGCCATACCTGTAACTGTTGCCGCCACGAAGAGCCGGCACATCAAGGTCAGGCATAGATTTTAAATCTGACCTTAGATTGACCACACACACTACTTACCTGTCAAACTGG
>ERZ779935.42-NODE-42-length-18833-cov-1.94739_pt1 | contig 18833 bp, 25 predicted proteins | sample MGYA00511543_ERZ779935 | MGnify/ENA primary metagenome ERZ779935 (study PRJEB29588, sample SAMEA2146908) | human gut metagenome | biome: human gut; feature: human-associated habitat; material: faeces | place: Denmark | collected 2008/2010 ...
GCAATTCCTGCTCTTACAAACGGAAGCACAAATTACAAAGATTTTAAAGTAGTATTCAACGGCGGACTTGAAAGCACAAGTTCAGTGAAGTCGTTCAAATGGCTTACTACAATTGACACAAGTGCAATTGAAACCAAAACAGTAAAAGAAACTATAAAAGATATAACGACATCTGTAAGCGAAGATTACAAAAGTACAGTAGAGTCAGTAAAAGACGCTGTTACAAGCACAAAAGAAGATTGGAATGAAACCAGAGAACAGCTGAAAAACAGTGCAGAAGAGTTGAAAAATTTATTTAAAAAGAAAGAAAACTAATATTCATAATATTTCATCAATGTTTCAACAATAATCCAGTCATTTGGCTCATCGATTTCATAAGAAGTATAAGACGGGAGTTCGTACGCTGCAATTTTGCCTGACAGCCTGCATTTGTCGTGTAAAATATTTCCGACCGTGTTTATATAGCAGGCGCCATTTTCTGCAATTAAGCCTTCAAAATCCTGACGGCGAGGACGATTGCGATAGTCGTAGTTGACAGGTATTACGCATAGAACTTCATCATTGTTATTTAAGTTATATTTACCCCTACGCCAATGGAATTGCTTTTCTAAGACTCCTGTAAACATAGAATCAGCTCCGCTTGTCAAAAACTCATTATACATCCCGTCAATGTGCTCAGACTTAAGCATCGGTGATGTGGCCTGAATAAGAAAAAAATTATCCTCCTGCTTGAGCCCCGTTTTTTTAATATATTCTAGCATAACACTTTCTGTAGAAGCCGTATCAGAAGCGTTATCAGGGTTTCTGTCATAAACCTCAACTTTCGGAAGTTCAAAACCCAAAACTATTTTTTTTATTTCTTCACTGTCTGTTGCAATAATAACTTTATCAATACATCCAGCACCGCTTGCAGCTGCTGCGGTCCAATATACAAGAGGCTTGCCGTTCAAAACTTTTATATTTTTCATAGGAATTGATTTACTTCCGCCGCGTACAGGTATGAATGCTATATTACTCATTAGCAGCCTCCTTAATTTTAACCATATCGTACAAAACCTGATTGTAAGGAACAGGAACTCCTAATTCTCTGCCGAGTTTTATCATTTCTCCAGCAAAAATATCAACTTCAGTCTTTCTGCCAGCCAGAATATCCTGATGCATAGAGGTTTTACCCTCATCACACATTCTGGAAAGAGCATTCAGTGCATCCTTTTCAAGATTTTCAAGCCCGTTAATCCCCTTAAGTTCTGCAACAGAGCGCACCTCGGCAATTATTTTTTTTGCAAAATCTATAAATGCCCTGTTATGTTTCATTTCACCAAACGTCATATTTAATACTGCAGATGTCTGGTTTGAAAAAATATTCATAGTAAACTTGAGCCACATTGAATAATCAATATCATCAGGAACTGCATAACCTACGCCGGCATCGTTAAAAAATTTGATTAACCCGTCATCACGCTCCATAACAATCTCGCCAACGCCGTCCTGCGTAACAGAATTTCCGACTCTTACTGCACTGTGCCCGATAAAATAAGACTTAAGGACTTTTGCTTCAGGATAAGCAGAACGGATAACTTCTTCAGAAGAAATTCCGTTGAGAAGCGAGAGAATAATTGTTTTGGACGAAACAAAATCTTGACTGCAGAATCTAATCCCGATGCCTTTGTTGCAATGATAATCAAATCCGCGTCAAAATTATCATCAGGCAGAATATAGTTAAAATCCTGTTCCACGCCGTTTAATATAGGCTTATTTTTTGAATACCTCTCTAAGCGTTCTTCATTCACAAGGATTTTAAGATTACATTTACCCCTGGATTTACCCCCTAATTTAGATGCATACGTCATTCCGACCGCACCGAGCCCGCAAATAATTACATTTTTCATAATGGCATTTTACTACATTTATAATAAAATATAAATATGACATCAGAATTGCTTTTTGAATTTGACAGGAGTTTTAATACGCAGGTAATCGGCACAGACGAAGCCGGAAGAGGGCCTGCAGCAGGCGGAGTTTTTGCAGCGGCAGTTATGTTTGAAAAAGTTACAGAAGGACTGACAAAAGATTTAGCAATTCTTAACGACTCAAAAAAACTCACCGCAAAAAAACGCGAATCAATATACGACATAATAAAAAACAACACTCTGAATAAAATCGTCTGCGTTGAAGTTGAGGAAATAGAAAAAATAAACATATTAAACGCTTCTTTAAAAGCAATGAATATTGTTTGTTCAGGAATTGTAAAACATCCTGAAACACTCGTACTTGTAGACGGCAACAAACTAATCAAAAATTTTGAATTTAATCAGCAGTATGTAATCAAGGGTGACTCAAAATCAGCTTCCATAGCTGCAGCAAGTATCTTAGCTAAAGTAACACGTGACAGATATATGACAAAACTTCATGAAGAGTTTCCGATGTATAACTGGGCAAAGAATGCAGGGTATTTAACAAAAGAACATCTTGATGCTATTGATAAATACGGTTTGTGTAAATATCACAGGCCGTCATTTCTGCGCAAACATTTTTTAAAACAAAATTCGGGCAACCAGCATCTCATAACTACTGATTCCCCAAATTTGAACTTTTCTTCCGCAGGCTTTTAGAGTTTACTTTGCAAATTCACCGGTGTAAAAACTCATCAAGTTTGCCAGACGGTGCTGCTTTTCTGCAGCTTTTTCAATGTTTTGCTTAATTTCATCAAGCTCTTTCAATAAAGTATTTAAATCCTTACGTCGTTTACTCTCTAGGCGTTCCTCCTTATTTAACTGGTGGTCTGAAACTTCCGCCAAATCAACTTCAAGCCAGTTTGGCGAAAAACATTTATTATTATATTCCTTTCTGCTCATTAGTAGCTCCTTAACAGCTTTTAACAGTCTTGACAATACCCAGAACATTCATCACAAATCGCATGATGCCTGCTGCTGCATTTTTACATTCTATGTAATCCCTGCGTACTTCTTGAAATTCTTTTGAGTTGAAATCAAATGATGTCATCTCGGAATATTCAATTAGTGCTTCATGTTCGTCCATCACTATACCTCTTAATCAACAACTAGGGGGGGTAAATACATTGGGTCTATCGCATTACTACCAGTTCAATGTTTTTTGTGTTACCAGAACCCCTTTTGTATACACGATTTTTTGTTTTGTTTTTGCTTACAGATATGTTAACGGCATTTTTTTGAAAAACTTTAGGGTTTTTGGAGATATCGTTACAAATCGTTACAAGAGATGGCTAAAATGCAGTAATAGTAAGAAGGAGTATAAGTATCCCCAGTACGTAGTACAAAAAAAAGCTGCCATCCGGCAGCCTAGATACATATATGTATTATGTTAAATAGAACTTTGTTTACAGAGCAAGCGTCTTGTACTCCAGATTTTGCTCTGTGAAATCAACAGGTGTTTTGTAGTCATACGGAATTGAAATACTTATTTCACTCTTTTCCGGCAGCATTTCAAGTCCGTAGGCATCAATGAATTTCTCATCCAGCTTAAGCGTATAATTACCCGGTGCAAGACCTGAAATATAGAACACACCGGTAGAATCGACCGTTGAATAATTAACTTCTTCTCCGTTTTCATCAAGAATTACTACTACAAAGTCGGTTATTTTTAAGTCACGCTGGAAATCATCAAAGATTTTTAAAGTACCTGATACTGAGCCGACTGTACTTATAAGAGGAATTTCGAGCTGAGTTGTCTGGCCCCCGTCAATTTTAACCTTTTTATTTATTAAATCGTTTGTAAATGGTGCAACTGTAATCGGCAGCTGGTTCATATCAATAGATACAGTGTAAATTCCCTGTTCAAGGCTTGATGAATAAACTCTTCCGCGCTTGTTTGTAACGCTTGTTTCTCCTGTCCAGCTGGTAATAAGCGGAACATTCTGGATTGGCACATCAATCTTCTTATCGTATTTTCCGTTTTTGTTAACATCAACAAATGCAATCGCTTCAAATATACCTTTGTTCAAATCTTCATCTCCTACTGATTTCAAACCGTTATGGAAGATTTGGAACGCATCATTAAACACAAAATTTATCGAATGTCTGTTTGTCGTAGGCGTAAACATATTATCAATAAAGTATCCGCCATTTTCTGAATATTGATATCCTACAGACATTGTCTGGCCTGACTTAGCCCTGTATCCTATATTAATGTTAAAGTCGTTTCCTCCCTGACCGCTGTATCTAAAACCATATCCAAGCCCGAGAGTTAAACGTTTCCACGTTGGGAAAGTATACCCGAAACGGAACATATTATAACCATTTTTGTAAGTCGCAGTGTTGTACCTTACAATATTGTGCCCGAGTGTAAATCTGCCGTGATTGCCGGGAATTGGAACATCTAATTGTGCATAGTTATCTGTGTATTTTGAATGATAATTTCTGTCTAAAGAATTTGGCGTATCATACTCTGTATCATACAAACTTTCTCTGCGTCCGGCCTGAACACGCGCCCAGCGTGCAATATCACGGGAAGCATTGGCATCATAAAAATAGTTTTTGTTTCTGCCGAGTTCATTCTCACCGCGTCTATAGTAGCTGTTAAATCTTAAATTAAGCTTCGTCAAACTTAATAGTGCCACCTCTGTAACGGTGGTTCATATTAGAATAATATCTGCTGTAGCTTCCGCCTGCATTTGTAGAATTAAAGCTTACGTTACCTGAAACTTTTCCTCCTGTTCTATCGTTTTTGGAAGTAGAGTCGCTGCTTGCAATATAGAAATCCGGTGAGGTTTGGAACAGTTCTAATCTTCCGGCTGCTCTTTTCGGTTTGAAAATACCCCTCTGATATTTTTCAAGATCTTTTTCATACTCCCCTGCAGCTTTCACAATATAACCTGCATGGGTATGCTCCTCTCTAATATCATGCGCAACGCTTGCACCGGCCGTTAATCGGCCTTTTATATTCTTGTTTTTCGGATTAACCCATTCAACACTGTTAAGCGCTGTTGCACCTTCAAGATAGTTGACACTTTTCTGCGTACCGCTTACAAGCAGGGTATCGTTTGTAGGAACGCGATAAACAATGCTTGTTCCGTTCTTTTCATAAAGCTTATCGCCGGTAACCCGTGATTCAAAAGTAATATTGTCTTTGATACCGTATTGATAATCAATTCCGGCAGTAACCTTCTTGTTGTTTCCGCGATAAATATTGCCCCCTTCACGGAAAAATCTGTTCTGATACCCCCATACACCTGCGTATGCTGAACCTCTGTGTTCTTTTTCAAAAGGTTTGTCCCCGTATATTGAATATCTTTCTTCTTTTATTAACTCAACACTTCCATCCTCGTTAACCTCTTCCAGCTTAATGCTCTTAACAGGGTTTGGAAGCTGAACATCCTTAAGCGTATAGTAACCTGCATATGTGCTTAGCATCACAGGCTCTAAGTCGTTTACCGTAAGTCTTACAAGACTGGTCGGCTTAACATAGCCGTTAATTTTTTCCGGACGTTCTTTTTCGTAATCATAATTCCAGATTTGCGCACCGAAAATATTTGTACCAATTGAGGCGTCAACGTCTGTCCTGCCCTTAACTTTTCCTAACTCGTACCAGAGCTTTTCTTTTCCTGTTTCTTTATCTTTAATGCTGTTTTTGTAAGCACCTGTAATACCGCCAAACATAAAAGCATCAGAACGATAATGGTATTCAGTCGCCTCAATACGATATTTTCCCCCGTAAATATTACCGTTAATACTTGCCTGCGTACTTCCTGAGAAAGTATCATTCAAAGTTCTATATCCCTGACCTTTTACTGTAAGACTGTCACTGAGGAGATTTGAACGCAGCCCTACTGTATTAAGCGTAATCTTACCCGGTTTTTTAGGAGAAACAACATCCTGATAAGCCTTCGGCCCCTTATCCTCAACAGCAGAATTATTTGTATGTAAAAGAGGGATATCTCTTTCAACCTGAGCACTTAAAGTTAAGTCTTCGTAATTTGTTTCAAACTTCGCGCCGAAAATCCTGGAAGCAGCGTCAGCAGTTATGTACGCTTCATTGAAAACGCCGTCCATAATACCCTGCTGTAAAAACTCTGTTTTGCGCTTAGAAACAGGCGCATCCTGAACAAATACACCTTGCGTTGTTATCATACCGTCTTTGCCGTCCCAGGTTTTAAATCCGATATGTTTATCCACGCGGTTAGCAGTATATGGAATGTTAAATAAATCTGCAAGCTGTTTAAACGGCAGCAAAATTTCCGACTTATCGGTAATTACGATTTCGACATCCTGATATGCTCTATCATTGACATTGATATAAGATACCGTAGAGTCGAGCGCAAATACCGGTAATGCGAGAAGCATGCCGGCAAAAGCCAGTATTAAGTTTTTCTTAATTCTATTTAACATTCTGTTGAACTCTTGCAATCAGCATTTGCTGACCTTTAGTTCCACCCGCGGCTATCCCTATAGCCTTGTTCTGTTCCTCATCTCCATAAGGAGATGAGGAGGGGACGTCCCCTCGTTTTTTCTATTTAACCTTGAGAGGTAATTACCTCTATTTACTTACAGCCGTAAATGTTACGACTGCCTGATATGTACCTGCCTGATCCTGACCGATATTGTACGTCCCTGATATCGGATTTTGACCGACAGTATGTGTCACAGTTCCCTCTGTGCCGTTGTTAACTTTTACTACGTAACAATCGCCGTAAATTCCATAGTTTTGTTCAAATCCAACTGTCATAGGATTTGTAATCACGGTTGTTACAGGATATGCAATTACATTTTTATTGCTGCTTCCGCCTGCTTTTGCATCATCAATGGCTGCCTGAGTAGGCGCCGCAAGCGTATTTCCGAATAAAAGACTTCCGTTATTCCCGTATGCAGAAACTTCTCCCCCGTCAGTTAATATTTTTGATGTAATTATAAAATCATAATCCGAGTCTGTTCCGTTTGTCTGAATACTAAAAACAGACTGTAAACCGGTATGTGCACCTGTTTCACCGTTTGCCGATGCATTTTCTATTGACGAAGTTTGTTTTTCTATGGCAACAGCCGGCTGAACGTCCGTAAGAACGGACTGTTCAGCTTTTACCGCACCTAACGATGCAGTCATCAAAAATATTAACAATTTTGATATGTTTCTTTTGTTCATTGTTTCCTTAACTTACGGTTGTGTTGTTGTCAACGTAAGTGTAGCTTGATAAGTTCCATTGGTATCGTGAGTTGAGAATGTATTTGCTAATGCATTCTGACCTACAGCATAATTCATCGCATAAACACCATTTTTCAATGTATATTTTACTGACTGTTCTTCTAATGAAGCTGTAGGAGTTTCTGCACCTGAACTAGTATCCGGTTCTATTGTCGGTGTCAAAGACAAGGCAAAACAATTAGGGTTATCCCCTTTGGCTGTTGCAGAACCGCTTGTAATATTAGTTATGTAGCTGTCCTGTATTTCTGAAGCTTTTGTTTGATTAGAAAAAACAATATTTAACTTTTTATCATCTTCTCCATATAATGCTTTAGCATTACCACCAGTAGAAGGACAAGTCGCTGTTAAGTACACTACTTTACCAACTTCATTATTAATTACCTGAAAATTAGCACCTAATGCCTTATCAGTAGTTAAAGTTGTATAGTCATCATCAAATTGGGCATTTGCTGCATTTACTTCTGATAATTTTTTAATGTTAATAAATGGAGCTACTGTAATATTCATAGTAGACTCTGCAGAGTTACTTGGAGCAGCAAATGCCGGACTGATTAACATCAGCGCCAGTGCTGCAGGGAGTAATTTTACGATTTTTCTCATAGGGTAAACCTTCCTTTCTTCTTTTGGTTACACTTTACCTGTTATATTTAAATTTGCTTCTTTCTTAATATTCTTTTTCTTACCGTTTTCATCAAGATAAGAAATTACGGCTCTAAGGGTATATTCACCGGAGTTTTTGATATTTTTCGTGTCAATCTTTTGTTTCTTTACAAAGTAGTTTCCTCCTCCAACTACTCCTCCATCCAGTTCATACTCGTCTATCAGGCTCTTGCCCTGCAAAATTTGAACTTTTCCAGAGTAACGAACTTTGCTGTTTCCTTTTGACAGAATCTTCATATCTGTATAAAGTCCGTCTTTAGCTTTTACAATATTGAAATACTCTATTTCTGCTTCTTTTGATACCCTGCCTTTGTCCACGTAAACCGGAACACCTACACGTGTTTTCACAATCAGCTGAGCACCTATACCCGCTCTGCCTGTAGGAATATTCATTTCTTTAGGGTTAACGTCTTCAATATAGAGCATTGTTCTGTTTTCACCGTCAGGAAGCTGGTTTAGATTTGCAATATTTATTCTGACCTTTTGATTTCTTCCCTGTACCACAGTAAATTCTGATGGTACGAACCTTATTTTCTTAGTTAAATCATGCGTCGTTTGAACTTTCAGTCATCACAACTTCACCTTTTTCATTGATTGTAAAAAATCCGGGATAAACCTTAAATCTCATAGGCTGCTGACTGTCGCCTTTAACTTCTATCGCTGTTGTTACGTAATTATTTTTGAGTTTATTTGCATTAATTTCTACCCTTGTCGGAGCAACCGCAACAGATGCAAACGCCGGAACAGCCAGTCCCAGAGCTATTAACAAACCAAAAATTTTCTTCTTCATACCTGACATTTTCTACCTTATCTCTCTCAAAATATATTTCACTCTATTTTCGTAATTTCCTGACGGAATAAATTTCTTATCTCTGCCTTCCAGCGAATATTCCACAGAAATGTACTCGTTATTCGCAGGGGCTTTTCCCTTTGCAATAACTATTTCTTTACCCGGTGTCAGCAGAACTCTTTCCAGAAGTCTTTCATTAACACCTGATGATGCTGAAACTGTTCTTACATAATAATCTCCTGCACCATCGCCGAAGTTATCAGCATTCAAAGCCAGCTCCCATTCACAGTTAGAATTTATATAAATCATAGGAGAAGTTTCATTAGAAACCTTCTTTGATTTATTGAAAGCATCCTCCGCACCCAGAACAATTCTTGGAACTTCATTATGCAGACTGATTTCCTGAACAGGAGGAATAATAAACTGCAAATTAAATGTTGAAGTCGCAGCAATCTGCCCTGTTTCCAAATCTGTTGCCTGAACCTCAAAATTTATTGCATAAGTTCCTGCCGGAACCATACCAAAGTCACGGATTTTTGCAGTCATATTCTTCGCAACACCGCCCATTGAAAGACCGTCAAAAATATTAGAATACTCGTTATACCGCAAATAAACATCTTCTCTGGTATTGTTTATATACAGATTCGAAAGAGGAATTGTTACATTCCCGTCCACACTCCTCATAGCATCCTCAAGAGGCCTTACCGCAATATTATACACACCGCCGTCATCACTGTTAATAATCAAATTACGTTCAACACTCTGAGGACGTACAACTGTTTCACCCTGATAGTCTATTATAACCATCGAAGCTTGCACAGCTGCACAGCCTAGCACCATTAGAAGTGTTGTAAGTAATATTTTTTTCATGAAAAATTCCTAATTAGGGAAGTACCTATTATAATTGTAACGATTTGTTACAAAACTTCAATGGATTTTAGACAAATATACTCTATATGAATGAGGCTAATCCGCGTCTTTTCCGATACGGAACCAGTTTACAAATTTATTTACAAGATTATCTTTCGGAATATCTTCTTCTTTTAATTCCTGCTCAAAATCAATATCGTTCTCGTTTTTGTCCTCGCTGCGTTCGAACATATCCTCCTCCGGCTCATCTTTACGTTTTTTGCCCTGACGAAAATACATACCGCCGCCTCCCATACCGCTGCCGTCTTTATAGGAAGCCTGAGCTTTATTAATCGGGTTGATATTACTGAAATCAAAAGACATAACAAAGTCCTTGATTGTACATTGCATGTTCATTATAACCTATTTTTGAAAAAAGTGTACTGTTTTTATGCTAAAATTAACTTATGAGAAAATTTTTAAGTTTGTTTTTAACATCTCTTGTACTAATGGCATCAGCTCAGGCAAAGGATTTAAGATTTGTACAAATCAGCGACGCCCGTTTTTTATCATCCGCCGAAAATGACGGGTTAAAAAAAGTTATCAATGATGTAAACAAACAAAAAAGAGTTGAATTTGCTGTATTCACAGGCGATAACATAGACAAACCTTCGCAGGAAGAACTCGAAGCTTTTCTCAAGGAAGCTAAAAAGCTTAATTGTCCGTTTTATATTGTTATAGGCGACAGAGATGTTAACAAGCTCAAGAGTATGAGCAAAGTTGAATATACAAAAATTCTAAGAAAACAGATAAAGAAATACAAACCGGAAAAGCCAAATTATACCTTTGAAAAGAACGGAGTTATCTTTATTGTTGCTGACGGAGCAAAAGACGTTATTCCGGGTACAAACGGGTATTATAAAGAAGATGTGCTTGCCTGGCTTGACACAGAATTAGCAAAATATCCGGAAAACAATGTAATAATTCTCCAGCATTTTCCTATAATCCCGCCTGCTGAAAAGGAAAGCTATTATACATTCAAGCCGGAAAACTATCTTAAAGTTCTTGCGGGACATAAAAATGTTAAAGCAATAATCTCAGGTCATTTCGGGGTTAATACCCAGAAGAATTTTAACGGAGTGGAGTACATTTCAACAGCAGGAGTACCTTATTACAGAATAATAGACGTTATGGATTCTGAAACTACAAATCCGACAATCTGGGCTCAATTAAAAAAGGCTGAGTAGAAAAAGTTTGCAAATACCGACAAAAGCTGCTGCTATATTTCCTGTATAATTTGCATTTTTGTCTGCATTAATCTTTTTAAAGTTTAAATCTTCTCCGTAATGATATCTTTCAAGAACATCTTTAAGTCCATCTACGCTCTGAAGCTGTTCACAGGTATTAAAATGTTCTCTGAGCGAACGTTTCTTTTCCGGTTTAAACTCGGGAGATGAAGCAATATTATCGCAGAGCATACTTCTGAGGTTCATTTTTTTCCCGCTCTCTGGATGATGTTCGGAGTGTTTGCGGTGAAAATCTGAAACAAAAGATTTTGGAAATCCTAAAAGATAAAGTATCATCTTGTCTGCATCGTGTGTAATACTGTCAATAGTATTCCTGCCAAAAAGTTCTCTTTCAACAAGCGCAAACACTACTTTATGTTCATATGTATGTTTAACATTTTTTACATAGTTCTTAGAATAATTTTTTATCCGTGTAAGAATTGTCTGTGTTTTGGGCTTAATGCTCAAAAGACCGGCAGCGCACTTCGCGTCAGCCGGTCTTTTCACAAATTTGTCCACACTCTTCTGCATTATATCAGGCGCAGGTCGATACGCTCTGCAGAATTGTATTTCCGCCCTTCTTTGGGCATCGGGATAATTATAAAAATAATTAGGGTTAAATTTACACTTAATGTCCATAATTTATTCTCGCACAAAAATAAATCTGTGCAAGTGGTAAAAATCATAAATTTATAAATCTTAAAAATTCTTTCCAGAATCCTTTTGTGCCGTTTTCCCACCTGCGTGAAACTCCGTGATAATAGGGTTCATAATCTGCGATTATATTCCGCGGCAGGGATTTTCCTTCTGCAAGAGTCTGTGCAATAAATTCCAGATAGTCATCCTGTTCTTCGCGATAATCAAAATCTCTGTATCTCAAATCCTCATCTGCTTCAAAATGAACCAGAGCGTGATACGCGCATTCAATACTCTTGTCTTTTGTTTCAGGAAACAAAAGTATAGCCTCTCTGGCTGTTTTTCTTTCGGTAAGCACTGCATAAACAAGCCGTGCAACATATTTCCTGTTTTTTATATCTTCCATAATATCTTTAATAAGGATTTTTTATCTTGAAGTCAAACTCCGGAGATTTTGGGCCAAAATCTGCTTCATAACGAATTCTAGGACCTTCTGACAAATCAACAACGCCTGTCTGATGTTTATCTTGAGGTTCAATGTATTTTGCAAACCTTCTCTGTGATTTAACAATCGACGCAGCAGGCTTTTTGGTACAGCCGCACACGCATACTGCAAGTATAGAAGCACTTAAAATTAGACAGCAGAGTTTTCGCATATAAAGACCTCGATACTTACATTATAACATGTTTTTAGCCGATTTTATCCTGCATTTATTTGATAAAACAGGCCGAAAAATGATAAACGTTTCTCTCGGTCAAAACAGGTTCTTTTACATCGCAGACACCAGCCTTATAGTAACAGCAGCGGGGATGGAACTTGCACCCGAAAATTTCTTCCTGAATACTCGGCGGCGAGCCTTCAATAGTTCTCAGCTTAAGTGCAGGATTACGCGTCGGAAGCGAATCAAGAAGCGCAATCGAGTATGGATGCAGAGGTTTTCTAAAGAAATCTTTGGCCGGAGCTTTTTCTACTATATGCCCTGAATACATTACCGAAATATTATCAGCATAATTACTCACGAGAGCAAGGTCATGAGAAATCAGCAAAATTGTAGTGCCGAATTCTTTTTTAATATCATCAAGCAAATCCATAATCTGTTTTTGGATAGTAACATCAAGAGCAGTAGTAGGTTCATCTGCAATAATAAGTTCAGCCTGACAGGCAAGCGCCATTGCAATAATAATTCTTTGTTTCATACCGCCTGAAAATTCATGGGGATAGAATTTAAGTTTTCTGTCCGCATCCGGAATGCAGACCATATCCATAACTTCCCTCGCTTTTCTCAGAGCCTGACGCTCAGAAACATGACTATGAGCTCTGATTGCTTCAACCAGCTGGTTTCCAACTGTATAAAGCGGGTTTAGAGATGTCATTGGATCTTGAGGAATTAGTGCAATTCTGTTGCCGCGAAGTTCTCGCATTTGTTTTTCTTTACAAAAGCAGATTTTCACCTTTAAAATAAATCTCACCGCTTTTTATTTGCGCAGTTTTCGGCAAAAGACGCATTATTGACATTGCTGTCATACTCTTTCCGCATCCGGATTCCCCGACCAGAGCTTCCATGACTCCTTTTTTAAGAGTTAAATCAACATTGTACAGCGCCTGATATTTATCAAAAAACAGATTTAATTTCTTTATCTCTAAAATATTTTCCATAAAGCTATTCTAAAACCTATTTACAAAAAATGGAATAAGTTAACAAGATTAATACAAACTTTCTACAGCACTCTTATAATCATGGTGGTTGAAAATGTAGCTTCCGGCGACAAGTGAATTTGCACCGAGCGAAGTACATATCTTTGAAGTTAAATTATTTATCCCGCCGTCAACCTGTATAATAATGTTCTCAGGCGCATTAGCCTTAATAACCGGTATCTTCATAGCACAGTCATGCATAAATTCCTGTCCGCCAAACCCGGGTTCTACAGTCATTACAAGAACCAGGTCAACTTTATCAAGCAGAGGGAAAATCATCTCCGGTGCAGTAGCCGGCTTAATTGAAACACCAGCTTTAACTCCGAAAGACTTAATTAAAGAAATTACGGCTTCCGCATGGCTGATATCAGAGCACGCTTCATAATGGAATGTAAGTATATCAGAGCCGGCATCCGCAAACGGCTTTACAAATTTTTCCGGATTCTCAATCATTAAATGGGTATCTAACACAAGGTCTGTTGCTCTTCTCAAAGACTTAACCACCGGAACACCAATTGTTATATTAGGTACAAAGTGACCGTCCATAACATCAACATGTATCCACGGTGCACCGGCCTGTGCTGCTAAATCAACCTCCTGCTTGAGGTTTGCAAAGTCTGCTGATAATATTGAAGGTGAAATTATTATTTCTTTCATACACCAATCTTATCATACATATTGTTATTTTGAAAAATTTCGCATATAATAAGTATAGAATTGAGGGTAATGACATGGCAGATATAGTCGCATTAAAAGATTATTTAAAAAAATTACAAAAAATTATAAATTTTGAAGCAACCTTTACTTTTTCACATTGGAAGCTTGTAAAAAAGACAAGAATAGATGATATTATGTGCTGTATTTATGCAACACTTCCTGATACTTATAAAAGAATGCTTAAAACAAAAACTGATATTCAACGCTATAATTCAGTTTTATGTTACGGACTTCTTACAAAGCTTATTGCAAGAACATTTTTTCTTGACAAAAATCTGGTTATAGTCAACATTACAGAAGTAAATAAGCTGATAAACGGTATTATTATGACAATAGAACAAGATATTCATTCTATCCAACAGGCTCTAGAATAGTTAAAAACATGCGTTGACTTTTGTTTCCCGTTTGTTGTACAATTTTGTTGACTATCATAAAATTACGGAGCAAAAAATGAATTCACAGCAAGATGTTATATACGGTTTAATGAACGAACTAGAAGAAGCACTTGATAACAAAGGGTTTCCGCTTTTAGGTTTCTCTGTTGTTAAGAAAGATACTGTAACAAACATCTTGGACAAATTATATGCAGCTCTTCCTGATGAAATTAAAGAAGCAAGAGCTCTCTTAAGACGCAAAGACGAAATGCAGTATGAAGCACAGCAGAGAGCTGAAAAAGTTGTTGCTGATGCTCAGGCAGAAGCTAACAGACTGCTTAGTGAATCAGATTTGCTCAAAGCAGTTCAAAGAGAAGCTGAAAAGATAAAAGAACAAGTTATTACTGACTGTGAAGAGATTAAACGCAAGGCTATGGATGAAGCCGAAAATCTCAGAATTCAGGCAAGCGATGAAGCTGTCAGGATTAAAGACGGCGCAAATATTTATGCTGAACAGGTTTTGACAAACCTTGAACAAAATTTAGGCCAGCTTCAGGAAATCGTTAAAAACGGACAATTACAGCTTGAAAGAAGAAGAATTGAATCTGACGACCAGCAGGCAGGATTTGCAAATCAGCGCCCTGAATACGCACATGACTTTAAAGTACAATAGACTTTATTAGAATGTCTTTTTCAATTTGTTTTAACTCATATATTTTGAGATTTTTTGCCTGCGAAATTTCTTCGATATCAGCACCGTTGAAACAGCTTAAACCGTTGTTGTCATTCAATATTTTGGGGGCTATAAACTGGTAAACTTCATCTATGAGATTATCTTTTAACATAGAGCCTGCAAGCGTACCTCCGCATTCCACAAAGACTGAATAAATACCCTTTGAATAAAGATTTTTCAGAACAGCTTCAATATCGAGCAGCTTGTCCTTAAGCGGAGTATTTTCCATTGAGGCAATATAAATTTCACCCTGCTGATAAATCTTTGCATCTTTTGAGGTGCGCAAATCCTTATCCAGAATACATTTAAACTTATGCTGCATAGATGGATTATCAGCAATTACTGTGTTTGAACTTGTCATAATACAGTCAAATTTTTTGCGCATCCTATAAACTTCTTTTCGTGCAGCCTCAGAGGTTATCCACTTTGAAGAGCCTGTTTTTGAAGCAACCTTCCCATCCATTGTTGAAGCTGTTTTCAAAATAACATACGGCATTTTTTTTGTCATTGTTTTGATAAACATTCTATTTAAAAACTGTGCTTCTTTTTCCAGAACAAAGTCAACCTCAATCCCTGCGTTTTTAAGCTTTGTAATCCCATCGACTTTTGGATTAACATCCTTCATTCCGATTACAACTCTTTTGAGTTTGTGCTCAATTATTAAATCAACACAAGGCGGAGTCTTGCCAAAATGGGAGCATGGCTCCAGATTTACGTACAGTGTTCCGCCTTCTGCCTCATTATTTTTTAATTTAAGCAAAGCGTCGCGTTCTGCGTGGTTTTCACCGTATTTTTTGTGGTATCCTTTTGATATTAGATTTCCGTCCTTGTCAAGGACAACACATCCGACCATGGGATTAGGAGCAACCCTGCCAAATCCTTTTTTTGCAAGTGCAAAACACATACGCATATATTTTTCGTCTCTGGATAACATAGATTAATTATACCATGTTATAATATCTGTATGTTAGAGAATAAAAACATATTGATAGGGATTACAGGCGGAATTGCAGCGTATAAGATTTGTACGCTTATAAGGCTTTATAGAAAAGCGGGGGCAAATGTCAGGGTCGTTCTTACGCCAAATGCGCTTAATTTTGTTACAAAGCTTACACTTCAAACACTCTCAAATAACGAAGTATATGTTGATAATTTCGAAATTGACGAATATAAACCTGAGCATATTGCGCTCACTGAGGCAGACATATTCGTAATTGCACCTGCGAGCGCAAATACTATAGGCAAAATTGCAAACGGAATTTGCGATAACTTGCTGCTTTCTACTGCGTGTGCTTTCTCAAAACCAATTCTTATTGCGCCTGCAATGAATGAAAATATGTGGAATAATCCATTTGTTCAGGAAAATATGTCTAAGTTAAAAAAGCATGGCTATCATATTGTTGAACCTGAAACAGGGTTTCTGGCCTGCGGTACAAACGGCGTAGGCAGGATGAAAGAGCCGGAAGAAATTTTTGACAGAACAGTAGAAATTTTCAGTGAGAACAAAAAATTAAAGGGTAAAAAAATACTCATTACAGCAGGCGGAACACGTGAAAAAATTGACCCTGTTAGGTATATTACCAATGCATCATCAGGCAAAATGGGACTTGCACTTGCTGATAATGCATATAGAATGGGCGCTGATGTAACACTTGTTTCAACCTTTAAATCTGATAAGCCTTACAAGAATATTGTCACTGAAACCGCTCTTGAAATGGAAAAAGCTGTAAAAGAAAATTTATCCGGTCAGGATTGTGTAATTATGGCAGCAGCTGTTTCAGATTACAGAGTAGAAAATTGTGCAGAGAATAAGATAAAAAAACAGGGTGGAGTGCTGGAGCTTAAACTGGTTGAAAATCCGGATATATTAAAATCTATATGCAAGACGCCAAACAAAATTATCTGCGGTTTTTGTGCAGAGAGTGAAAACCTGCTTGAGAATGCTAAAGTAAAAATCCAGAAAAAAGGTTGTGATTTTCTTATCGCAAACGATATTTCAAGAAAAGACATCGGATTTAATACTGATGAAAACGAAGTTTACATAATTGACAAATCGCTTAATATAAAACATATTGAAAAAGATACCAAAGAAAACATTGCTCAACGCATTTTGGAGGAAATTTTTGAATAAATATGATATTGTCCGTAAAATAGAAGAGTTTGCACCGCTTGAAACACAGGAAAGCTGGGATTGCAGCGGCTGGGGGGTAGAACTTTCAGACCCGGATATAAAAAAAATCCTCTTCGCGCTTACAGTTACTGATGATGTTGTAAATCAGGCGCTAAATTCCGGCTGTGATATGATAATTTCGCACCACCCGCTGTTTTACGTACCTTTGTGGTACAAACAAATTAACATCTATTCAGCACACACCAATCTGGATATAGCAGAAGGTGGCACGACTGATACGCTGATTGAAAAACTCGGTTTCAAAAAAACTTTCACAGACGGTTTTATGAGAATGGTAGAACTTGAAGAACCAATCACTGTTGAAGAGTTGCGCAACAGGCTTTTAACAATATCGCCCCGTTTGAGATATGTGAACAACTGTGCCGCAAAAACTATTAAGACCATCGGTTTTTGCGCCGGTTCAGGGTCTGAATTCATAGGAAGTACAGATGCTTTTGTTACAGGAGATGTTAAATTTCATACAGCACTTGAAGCAAAAACAGTTGTCTTTGATATCGGCCACTTTGAAAGTGAAATTTTTGCGCCGGAGCTTTTAAAAAGTATTTGCGGAGTTGAAGGAGTTTTAGCGGATGAAAAAAGTCCTTTTATTTAGCTCTCTATTTTTACTTTCTACGCTTATGGTGTTCGCCTATGAAACAATAATAATCAAGTTTCCTGATAGAGAAAACTGGGTCAAAGCTTATTACAAAAAAGTAGGGCTTGAAGCTATTTTGCAATATGTTCCAGCGGGACAGGGAAGTAACAACTGGACAAAATCAGTTGTCGTGCACTCTTATAATCAATCAACATATCCTATAAGCGTTTTTCTCACAAATAGTACAGCTAAACTGCTTAAAGCAAATCCTACGGCAGGGTACAAGACTTTAAGATTAACCGATAATGACGCAATTGTCGGAAGATGTACAAAAAATTACGGCAAAATACAGGCCCAATGTGAATTTTTTAGAGTAACAAGAGGTTACGAAGGGATTGTTACGATTCATTACATGAATAAAGACAAAGACGATTTTATGGAAAATTACAACCAGTGGTATAACATTATAAAAAGAGCAAAACTTTACAACAGTTATTACCGTGATGAGCGTATGCTGGACAAAGCAGAGTATTTTGAGCTTTAATAAATTTTCGAAAAAGAAATAAAGAAATCTGATATTACATTAATAAGCATAGGTAAAATCCAAATCATTATCGCAGCGCCGAAAACAGGTTTAAACAGGAAACTTAGCTGGAACACGTTAACCTGCGGTGCAGTCTTTGAAATTACACCCAGTATGATATCCTGTCCGAGTGTTGCAAGAAGAACAGGAGAAGCAATTTGAAGCCCCATGTACAAGACATTCGAAGTCGTTGTAACCAGATAATCCATATTGATAATCTTCTCAAGAGGAATGCTCACAGCATAAATAGGAAAAATCTCAAAGCTTCTTATAAGCGCATTTATCAGCCAGTAAAACCCGCCCAGTTCTATAAATATTATAAGTCCGAGAAGTGTAATAATACGGCTTAAAATAGAAGTCTGGCTGTTTGTAGTAGGATCCATAACCATTGCAGAGGAGAGCCCCATCTGTGTATTAATCATATCACCCCCCGCCTCGATTGCCAGAATAAGCAGCTGTGCAATATACCCGATGATTGCCCCTACAGCAAAATTCAAAAGCAAGAGAAGCAGAGGTGAAATTCCTGCCGGAGGAACTCCCGGTTTTAAAAGCGGAGTCAGCATTATAGTTA
>ERZ779935.48-NODE-48-length-17747-cov-1.88023_pt1 | contig 17747 bp, 18 predicted proteins | sample MGYA00511543_ERZ779935 | MGnify/ENA primary metagenome ERZ779935 (study PRJEB29588, sample SAMEA2146908) | human gut metagenome | biome: human gut; feature: human-associated habitat; material: faeces | place: Denmark | collected 2008/2010 ...
AGTCTTTTTGAAACGCAACCGACAGGATCTGTGCAGCAAAATCTATTTACACAGGCAATAAAGGAAACTGTTGCAGATATCCCGTTTGAATATCAGGCTGTACACGAAGCTGACGCTGATAAGATTATTAATGAATTAACAAAATCTGAAAGGCTTGCATTAAAGGTATACTCAAAGAATGATTTAATAACAGGTATCTCTGTTTCTAACGGTAAAAGTTATTATTTTCCGGCTGAAATAGTTCCAAAGCTTAAAAATATAATTGAAAATCCTGAAATAAAAATTTTAGGATATGATGCAAAATCAGATTTTAGAACTCTTATGGACAATGGTTATGAGCCTGCGGGACTTGAGTATGACATGCTTCTTGCAAGCTATGTAAAAGATCCAAATAGAAGACATGATCTTGATTCACAGGCATTGGATTTTCTTAAACATATTATGACAGAGGATGACGATGATGATTTTGTAAAATTTGCCTGTGACGAAGCTTATTCAATTTTCAGGCTATATGATGTATGGCAGAAGAAACTTAAAGAAAAAGAACAGGAACTTGTTGTAGAAATTGAAATACCGCTTACGATTGTTCTTGCGAAAATGGAACATACCGGGGTTACAATTGATGTTGAATATCTTAAAGATCTTTCTGCATATATGACAGAAAAACTCGCAGAGTTAGAAGATATAATTTACCAGCTGGCCGGCGGACCTTTCAATATAAATTCACCTAAACAGGTTGCCGAAGTTTTGTTTGATAAATTGGAAATCAAGACAAAGAAGAAGAAATCTCGTTCTACGGGCGCGGAAGTTCTGGAAGAACTTGCGGAGGAATATGAAATCTGCGAATATATATTGCAGCACAGAAAATTCTCTAAATTAAAATCGACATATGCAGATGTGCTTCCAACATTGATAAGCAAAAGAGATGGAAGGCTGCACACGACTTATAATCAAGCATTGACAGTAACTGGCCGGTTATCTTCTTCAAATCCTAACTTGCAAAATATTCCAATTCGAACAGAAGAAGGAAATAAGATTCGTGCTGCATTCTGCGCTGCTGACAAAGAAAATTCTCTAATTATGTCAGCGGATTATTCTCAAATAGAATTAAGACTTTTAGCCCATGTTTCCGGCGATATGCACCTTATAAAAGCATTTAATTCCGGAGAAGATATTCACGCAATTACAGCTTCTAAAGTCTTTGGAGTAAAACTGGAAAAAGTTACTAAAGAAATGCGGCGAAGAGCAAAAGCTGTTAATTTTGGTATTGTATACGGACAGTCTAAGTACGGGCTTGCTAAAAACCTTGGAATTACTAATAATGAGGCTCAGGAGTTTATTGATAAGTACTTCAAAACTTATCCGGGGGTTAAGGAGTATATGAATGAAGAAGTCGAGTTTGTTAATAAAAAAGGTTATGTAGAAACTATATTTGGACGAAAACGTTATCTTTCTGCTGAATTAAACAGTTCAACTTATTCGATTAGAGAATTTGCACAGCGTGCTGCGATTAATCAACCATTGCAAGGTACAGCAGCTGATTTGATAAAGATGGCAATGGTGAAAGTTGAACGCGAATTAGAAGCCAAAAATCTCAAAACTAAAATGATTATGCAGGTTCACGACGAACTTGTATTTGAAGTACCAAAAGAGGAGCTGGAAATTGTAAAAGAGCTTGTAATGAGATGTATGGAACTGAAAAATATTCCTCTTAGAGTACCTCTTGTTGTTGATGTAAATTGCGGTCCTACGTGGAAAGAGGTATAGATGTTATATGAATTAGTAGCAGTTTTTGCGGGAGGAGGCATAGGTGCTGTACTCAGGTATTTAATGACTTTATGTGCAGGAAAATGCTTTGGAATGCCTTATGTAGGAACCTTTGTTGTTAATATCGCCGGATGCTTTGCGATAGGATACATTTTCGGGCTTACTTTAAATAAGACTGCGCTTTTGCCTCAGCACTTATTTATAACAGTAGGGTTTCTTGGCGGTTTGACAACATTCAGCACTTTTAATTATGAAGTTTTTTCTTTTTTTAAAGACGGAAAAATTATTCACGGTGCAGGTTATATGCTGTTAAGCTGCCTGCTCGGTCTATTATTTACATTAGCAGGGTTTCTCGCCGCAAATTACAGGTTATCCATCACTTCTTAACAAGAGTATTGCAGAGTTTAGTTCTTCAAGCAAATATTGAAGCTGCTGATTTATGTTATCGGGATTATAGATTGACCCGCTTGAGGAATAAGCAAGATATCTCTGGTAAGTTACGGCTTCGCGTCTAAGTGCTGCAATAGATTTAACATACCTGTTAACTTCCTGCAGCTTTCTAAATGATTCGTAGTAGCTTTCCGGTTTCCCATTGTATTTTTCAGTAAGGTTATCAATGTTTAATGTTAACAGATTGGCTTTTGTAATAAAAAGCTGTAAATTTTCGTTATCATCTATGCAGTCGACAAGTTTTTCAAGCATCGGGATGATTTCAGCTGCATCATTGGTAAATTCTGATGTTTTATCTTTTTTCTGAATAATGTTAATGAAGGCCGGATTATCTTTAGGAACCGGCTTTAAATCAGAAGGATTATTAAAACCGTCCTGCGATTCAAAAATCGGGGTTGTTACTTTTGTCTTAGTTTTTTCTATTTTATCTCCAAGGTTGGGTAAAGTTCCGGCATAACCCTTACCCTGAAGCTCTTTTTCCAGCGCTTTATCTTTTTTATTCCAGAAAAAAGCGTGGGATGGAAGGGCAAAGCTCATTATGATTAAACAGATAAAAAACTTTTTCATATTTATATTATATTCATTTCTCTGAAAAAATCAAAAATATATCTGATTGTAGAATAGATTTTATTAATATACTTGAATAAACTTCTTTGCAGGAAGGAGATAAAATTATGTGCGAAATAGAAGATATCAGAGCAAGGCAAATTCTTGATTCAAGAGGAAATCCTACAGTAGAGGTTGATGTAAAGCTTATTGACGGTTCAATAGGCAGAGCATCTGTCCCTTCGGGCGCTTCCACCGGTATTTATGAAGCAAAAGAGCTGCGTGATAATGTCAAAGGTGAATATATGGGCAAGGTGTACAAAAAGCAATTGATAATATCAATTCTATTATTACACCAAATCTTCTTGGTGAGGATGCTTTTGACCAGCAGCTTATCGATGGCTTAATGATGGAAATGGACGGCAGTTTTAATAAGTCTACTCTCGGTGCAAATGCAATGCTTGCGGTTTCTCTGGCATGTGCAAGGGCCGGTGCGGAAGCCTTAGGAATACCTTTATACAGGTATTTGGGAGGTTTAAACGGAAGAGTTTTACCTACTCCAATGATGAATATTCTAAACGGCGGGGCGCATGCAAATAATAATATTGATTTTCAGGAATTTATGATTTCTCCCGTAGGAATGTCTACTTTTAGTGAAGCATTGCAAGCAGGCTCAGAAATATTTCATACCCTAAAGATTATTTTGAATGAAAAAGGGCTGGCAACAACGGTCGGAGATGAAGGCGGATTCGCTCCAAATTTAAATTCAACAAGAGATGCTATTGAAGTTATCATATCAGCTATAGAAAAAGCAGGCTACAATACTAATAATGTTAAACTCTGTCTTGATGTTGCAGCTTCTGAACTATATGAAGAAGGTGAATGCTCCGGCGGTGTTTGTTCTTTGAGTCAGTATTATCTAAAAGGCGAAAATAAAAAAATGACTTCTGAACAAATGATTGACTATCTGGCAGAGCTTGTGCAAGATTACCCTATAATTTCGATAGAAGACGGGCTTGCTCAGGATGACTGGCTAGGGTGGCAGAATTTAACACAAAAATTGGGTAATAAATGCCAATTAGTAGGAGATGATTTATTTGTAACTAATACAAAGCGCCTGCTTGAAGGTATTGAGAAAAAAGCCGCTAATTCTATTTTGATTAAACCTAATCAAATAGGTACATTGACTGAAACAATGGAGGCAGTACTTCTTGCTTCAGAAAATAACTACAGTGCAGTCATTTCTCATCGTTCCGGAGAAACGGAAGACAGCTTTATTGCAGATTTAGCAGTTGCTGTTAATTGCGGACTTATAAAAACTGGCTCGCTTTCAAGAACAGACAGACTTGCTAAATACAACGAACTTATCCGAATAGAAGAAGAACTTGGGGCCGGTGGTAAATATCTCGGTATAAAAGCTTTTAAAGGAGTTAGTTTATAATTCTCTTCTGCCTTCTATTGCACGGGCAAGTGTAACTTCGTCTGCGTATTCCAAATCTGCTCCGACAGGAAGTCCGAATGCAATTCTGGATATTTTTATTCCAAAAGGTTTAATTAATTTTGTTAAATAAAGACTTGTTGCTTCTCCTTCTACGGAAGGGGAAAGCGCAAGTATAACTTCCTGAACTTCTTCATTTGTGAGTCTTGTAAGCAGTTCTTTAATCCGGATATCTTCTGCTCCAATTCCATCCATCGGTGAGATTAAACCTTGCAGAACATGATACAAACCTCTGTATTCATTTGTTTTTTCAATTGCGATTAGGTCTTTTGTTTCTGCGACAACACAAATCACAGAGCGGTTGCGGTTTGTTGATTCGCAGATTTCGCACGGGCTCTGTGTTGAAATATTAAAACAAATTTCACAGGTTTTTGCACTGCGTTTGGCATCAAGTATTGCGTTTGCAAACTTTTCGACTTCGCTTACAGGCATTTTTAAAACCTGAAAAGCCATCCGTTGAGCCGATTTTGGGCCAACGGATGGAAACTTTTGAAATTGTTCTATTAATGCTGCTATAGATTTTGGATAAATCATTTTGTAGTCCTATTTAGAGGTTGACTTGTAGTTGTACTACAATCTTGTCGTTTTAGAATTGCCAACCGACCTAATGTCTACGTGCGTAGCACCTAGAATAAGCCCGGGATTGAGATACCGCCTGTTACAGCTTTCATTTTTTCTTCCATAACCTTAATAGCTTTCCCAGAAGTTTGATTGATAGCTGTTGTGATAATATCTTCTAACATTTCAATTGTATCTTCTGATACAGAAGACGGGTTTTCAGGATTAATAGCTTCTGCTGAAAGCTTAATTGATTTGAATAAACCTTTACCGTCGCAGATAACTTTCACAGAACCATTGCCGGCTTCTCCTGAAATATCCATTTTATTAAGCTCATCTTGAGTTTCTTTCAGTTTTTTCTGAATATTTTGAGCCTGTTTCATCATATTCATCATGTTCATCATAATTTGTTTCCTCCTTACCCTATTGCATTTACCCCTATAGAGATGCTTCTATTTTTTCCATTAAACTATCATCAATATCAAAATTTGCATAAACATTTTGTACGTCATCGTGTTCTTCAAGTCTGCCGAGTAATCTCATAATGTTAATAGCAGTTTTTTCATCTGTTACTTCAATTGTATTTTGCGGAATTCTTGTAAATTCTGCAGAAGTTGATTTAAATCCTTCTGCTTCCAGTCCTTCAGCTACAGGCTGGAGATTTGGAATTGAAGTATAAACTTTATATTCATCATCTTCTTCAACGATATCTTCTGCATCAAGGTTTATTGCCGCTTCGAATAATTTTTCGTAATCAACATCATCTTTGTTGAAAGTAATACATCCTTTTTTATCAAACATCCAGCCTACACATCCAGTTTCGCCAAGGTTACCGTTGAATTTTGTGAAGTAACTTCTAATATCTCCTGCTGTTCTGTTTTTATTGTCAGTCATAGCTTCAATAACAACAGCAACGCCTCCGGCTGCATAGCCTTCATAAATCATTTCATCGTAGTTTTCATTGTTACCGGCTCCTGAGCCTTTTTCAATAGCTCTTTTAATATTATCATTCGGGAGTCCTGCTGCTTTCGCTTTTTCAATCGCAGTTCTGAGCCGGAAATTACCTGCCGGGTCAGGTCCGCCAAGTTTAGATGCTACAATAATTTCGCGTGAAAATTTCTGAAATTCAGCAGCTCTTAACGAATCTGTTTTAGCTTTTTTATGTTTAATTGTTGACCATTTTGAGTGTCCGCTCATAAATATCCCCTTTTTAATTACCTTTTCGTTTGTATCAATAATGATAACTAAAACCAACAAGTATATCAAGTATTTTGTTAAGTTGGCGGATTATAAAATATAATCTTTGATATTAATCTGTTTTGTGTACAAAAATAAGGAGTAAATAATGTTCGATCGTAAATGGATTTATGAATTACTAAGTCCTGAAAATGCAGGATTAGTTTTAATAGATTATGAGCCGCAAATGGTTTTCGGCGTAGAGTCTATGAATAGAGCTGTCTTATTAAATAACCTTTCCGGCATATGCAAGACTGCAAAACTCTTTGACATTCCGACAGTGTTAACAACAGTTAGAGCAGATAGTTTCAGCGGTAAAATGGTGCCGGAAGTTACGGAAGTCTTCCCAAATCTTCCTATTTATGACAGAACTACTCTTAATACGTGGGAAGATGCGCCAACGAGAGAGGCAATAAAGAAATTAGGCAGAAAGAAACTTATAGTAGGTGCTCTCTGGACAGAGGTCTGTTTAACTTTTCCAGTGCTTTCGATGCTTAAAGAAGGTTATGAAGTTTATTTTCTTGAAGATACATCAGCCGGTCAGTCCAAGCAAATTCACAAAGCTGGTGTACGCAGAATGATGCAGGCAGGTGCAGTCCCTGTAACCTGGATGCAGGTTTTATGTGAATTACAGAGAGATTGGGCAAGAGAAGTTACCTATGACGGGGCTATGGAAATTATTAAGAAACACAGTGGTGCTTTCGGATCTGGCGTGTTCTATGCCGAAACTTTTTGCAAGTAATTAAGAGGCGGATTTTCCGCCTTTTGATTTTTTATAAAATTTATAGTATTATAAAACAATGCTTTTATTTAATTTGTTAGTAATAGCCTCTTTATTGTTTTTGAATGGTTTTTTTGTAGCTGCGGAATTTGCGCTGGTTGGTGTGCGGAAGACAAGAATACAGCAGCTGGCAAATGAAGGTAACTTTAATGCAAAACTTGCCCTTGATGCCGTAAAAAATATTGACCGTTATATTGCGGCAGTTCAGTTAGGTATAACAATTGCAAGTTTGGGTATAGGCTGGGTTGGTGAATCTACACTGGCAACGCTTATACATCCGCTTTTTTCATTCCTTCCAGGAAAGCTGGATACTATAGCGGCGCATACTGTTTCTGTATCAGCAGCATTTGCAATGATAACGGTTCTTCATGTTGTGATTGGCGAATTAATGCCAAAATCAATAGCGCTTCAATACCCTGAAAAAACTACCTTGTGGGTCGCTAAACCAATGTTTGTTATTACAAAAGTTTTTGCACCGTTAATCTTTTTGTTAAACGGTTTAGGAAATTTTCTGCTCCGTTTATGCCGCATAGAACCTGCAAATTCACACCATATGGTTCATACTACTGAAGAGTTAAATATGCTTATTGATGCAAGCTGCAAGGGTGGTGTACTTAATGAAAAAGAAGCGGAAATATTGCAAAATGTTTTTAAATTTTCTGATTTAACAGCTGCACAGGTTATGGTTCCAAGAACGGATATGGTTTGTGTTGCAAAAGATATTTCTATTGAAGAACTCAATAATATAATTATAGAAAACCAGTATACAAGATATCCTGTGTATGAAGGTGATTTGGATCATATAATAGGCTTTATTCATATAAAGGATATTTACCCGCTTATTGTTAAAAAAGAATATTTTGAAGTTACTGCTCTGTTAAGAGAAATACAGTTTGTGCCGGAAACAATGCCTATTGATAAAGTGGCTCATGAATTTAAAAAACATAAATCACAGATTGCCGTAGTAATAGACGAATTTGGCGGAACAAGCGGACTTATAACTCATGAAGACATTATGGAAGAAATTCTCGGGGAAGTTCAGGACGAATTTGACGAAGACGAGGAAGTTGATGCAAAGCCATTAACAGAAAATGTGTTTGAAGTATGCGGGAAAATGCGTATGGACGAATTCTGCGAGTTCTTCAATGTTGCTTTAAACGATGAGGATGTTACAACAATTGGCGGGTATTTTGTTAAGAAACTCGGGAAAATTGCACAGGCAAATGACCAGATACAAGATGAATATTTCTCATATTGTGTTACAGAAACAGAATCCAGCAGAATTGTTAAATTAAGAGTTGAAAGGTTTAATTAGAAATTTTATTGCATTTCCTGCAATATGCTGTTGCATGGCATATTCAACTTTATCAAGCGGAAGTTCTGCTGTAATAAGTTTATCAACCTCAATGTCGCCGGAAGCGATTAAATCAAGAGCCTGACGGAAATACTTAGGTGTGTGATGGAACACACTCATCAATCTCATATCGCCATAATGCATTTTTGTTGTGTCAAAGCACACTTTAGAACCTGATTTGCATCCGCCAAAGAAATGAACAGTTCCACCTGGTCTAACACAGGAGAATATCAGTTCCCAAATCTCCGGCATACCAACACATTCAATTGCGACATCAAGTCCTTTTTTCTCATCAGAAAAATCTTTGAAAATTATTTCAGGATTGGAGTATTTCTTTAAATCAACGATTTCATCTGCATGTGCAAATTCTTCTGCAAGCTTAAGCTTAATTGGATTTCTACCTGCTACAATAACTCTTGCTCCTTTTAATTTACAAAGACGTGCAAACATTAAACCAATAGGCCCGATGCCTATTATACCAACACTATCTCCTGCTTTAATTCCTGTTCTTTCCACTCCGTGTACAACATTAGCAAGCGGTTCAGAAAAAGCTGCTTTTTCAAAAGGAAGACTAGGAGGTAAAATCAAAGTATTCTTTTTTACAATTCTTTCCGGAACAACAATATATTCAGCGTATGCGCCGTTTAATAAATTTAAATTTTCACAGAGATTATATTCTCCGCGTTTGCAATAAAAACATTCTCCGCAAGGAGCTGAGTTTGCACATACAACTCTATCACCTGCTTTAACATTTTTGACATCGTCAGCAACCTTTTCAACAATACCGGAAAACTCATGTCCAAAACCTGACGGGATATTTTTTATTAAAACAGGATGGCCGCGTCTAAAAGTTTTTACATCTGTTCCGCAGGTCAATGCTGCTTGAATTTTAACCAGAATCTCCCCTTTTTCCAAAGGTTTGATTCTGGTTTCTTCATATCTTATATCTTGCGGACCGTAAAATAAAACTGCTTTCATTGTTTCTATTTTATAACCTTTAATATAGTATCAGTGATGTCATCTCCGCCCCAAACAACTGCAGATTTAGGCAATACCATTGTGTATCCGAGTTCAGTAGCTTTTTTACCTATCTGAGCTGTTATGTTTGCATCAGCTGCTTTTAATTTAGTTGTATATTCTTTTACATTAGCTTCTCTTTTTTGTTTAAGCTGTTTTTCATATGATTCAGCAAGAGATTTTTTCTTTTTAGCATCTGTCTGTTTATTTACGTCTGCCTGTGCATTTTTAATGAATGCGGTTAATTCTTTATTTTTAGCATCCTGTGAGGCTTTTAGAGCTTTTACCTGTGATGATGCTGCCACAACTTTTTGAATATCAACAACGGCAATTTTTTGAGCTTCCGGAGCTGCATATGCTGCTGTAGTCATTAATAATGCAGATAATGATAATATTGTTAATAGTTTTTTCATGCTTAACCTCTCTTTACGTTATAAATAAACACTGCTGTTGATACAATAATTATACCAACGGATACAAATATTGCAACCGGAACACCTAATATATACATTACACTGTCAAGTCTGAACATTTCAACAAATATGCGGACCAGTGAGTACAAAATCAAATATATTAATGTTAAATTGCCGTCTTTTTTTAATCTTCCGGTTTTTGTAAGTACAAGTAATATTGCAAAAATTGCTAAATCCAGAATACTTTCATATAAAAATGCAGGATGGAAATACTGGTAATCCTGATAAGGAATTGGTCTGTACTGCGGTGCTATATAGAGTTTCCACGGAAGGTTTGTCGGTGCACCAAAAGCTTCTGAATTAAAAAAGTTTCCCCATCTGCCTATTGCCTGAGCAATAGATAGTCCAATGACAGAAGTGTCACATAATTTAATCGGATTAAGTTTATGTCTTTTTGCAAACAGCCACAATCCTAAAGCTCCGCCCAGCATTGCACCGTGTATTGAAATTCCGCCATGGCGGATTGCAATTATTTCGGTCGGAAATCTTAAATAAAAACCGTAATTTAAAGCGCAGTAGTAAATTCTTGCACCTAAAATTCCAAAGATTATTATATACGGAGCTAAATCAATAATGGTTTCTTTCTTTAGCCCAAAATACTTTGTTCCGGCCCAATCAGCGACAAGAACGCCTGTGGCAATCGCAAGTGCCATTATTACGCCATAATAATATATATTAACACCAAATATGGTGCATAAGATTTGTGATGGTGATGTAAACATTATTCTTCTACCTTAGCAGAACTTTCTTCTGAATAAGAGTTTATTTCTTTAATTAATTCTTCTACAGTCTGCTTATCTTCTCCATTAGGGTTCATTTCCAGATATTTAGTAAGATTTTCGGCAGCCTGTTTTTTTAAATCAGCAACCTTAGCTTTATCTTCATCAGATAATTCTTTTTTAGGTTCTGTATTTACAATCTCTGCATTTTTTTCACCTTCAGAAAGTTCTTTTTCGCTATTTTCTAAAATTTCATCAGCGAGGCTTGTCTGAGCAAGTCCCAGAGAGTAATAGAAATCTGCATAATCAGGTTTTATTTTTATACCGCCTTCAAGAGCTTCAATAGCTTTCTCATATTTATTTGCATTAATTGCAGCAACACCAAGGTTATAATACGTTTCATACATAGTTGAGTCTAAATCAAGACTGGCTTGAAGTCTGTTCATAGCTGATTCATAATCGCCTTTCTGCATATATTCTGCAGCCTTATTATTGAGTTCCTGCACCGCCATATTATTTATACAAGCAGTAGAAACAACTGCAATGAATAACACAGACGCAATCATTAAAGCTTTTTTCATATCAACTAATTCCCTCAACTCTAAATTATTTACTGGTATTCTAATACACTTCCAATAAATAATCAAGTTTGTAAAATGGAACTCTTCCTACCCTTCAAATACCACATAACATTTGATGCAAAATGTTATATTATATTTGTATTAACGGCAGAATCTTGTAAAACTTTAATAAATTTATTTATATTGTTACATTTATTTACATTTAAATATACTGCTGCTCTTGAGGCCATTACATTTTGCATCAAATGTATTGTTACAAGAAAGGAGCAGTATGAATTTAAACACGTACGAAACTTATTGCATTCTATCAATGGCAGAGCAAAAGAGTTCCGAAGAACTGCAATGCATATTAAATAAGATAGAAAAGTTTTCGGAACTTAAAAATGTTGAGATGGCAAAATCCTATTTGAGTGAAACCTGGAATATTGCAGGAAGTATTACTTCTTTTCAGGCCGGTGCAGGATGTCAAATCAACGTAAAAGAAAATGGGGATTTATTTGTTGTTAATTTTGTATTAAACGATGAAAACATAAGTTATTACTATAATAAATAATAAAGGAGAAAAAAGATGTATTTAAACCACATGATGAACAAATTTAAAAAAGCAGAGTCCGGTATGATGTTGCGAAACTCTGTTAATGAGATTTCTGCTGCAAAAATTCAGGAAATAAATACCTCTAAGGTCGATACAGATTCAATTAATGACAGGCTAGGAAAAGGTGATAAAACAGCATTAAAAGAACTAGAAGCTCAAAAAATTGCTTATACACTGGCAGAAAATGCGAGTGGATATACAGTAAAGTATAGTTATAATGGGACAAATTATACAATTACTTACTATGCAAAAGAAGAAATAACAGAGGCTAAGCCAGAAAAACCGTTTACTGGTGAAACAACAGGAACGGAGAGCGGTGAGGTTCCTGCACTGCCGGAAACAGAAGAACCTTTATTTGATTATTCTGATGTAGATAAAGATGCAAAAGCAGAAGATTTTTACAATGAGGATAATATATCAGACGATAAAAAATTTACTATGATTTTGGGAGGAAAAGGTGATGTTGACTCCGGTGCTTGGGATAATTTATTTGCAGAATTAGAAAAGATGAAGCCGCAATTGATGGATTATATGAAACAGCAGCTTGAATCTGTAGGTAGAGTATACGATGAGGAGAAAGCCGAAAAAATTATAAATAGGCTTATTACCCAAGCAGTAGAGCGTATACCGCAGGATGGGGTTGCTTGGAGTTATTCTCTTTCCGGCATAGGAGATCCGGCCAGCAACCGTCTGCCAGAAAAACCTACAATAGAAGACCTTATGAATTATATGAAAAACTGCCTTGATCTTACGCCGGATAAAGAAGGTAATGGAGTATTCGCTCAACTGATAAATACTGTAAGTACTGGTTATGAAAGAGATTTTGAGCGGAAAGCAGATGACGGTAAGCTTAAAATCAACTCCTATAGTCCTTACTATGAGGAAGATGGTTATTTGTTAGATACGGCTGATTACTTCCTGACAGATGAAGAAAAAGAAATGAAATTCGTTATGAAGGTAACAGATAACGAGTATTCGTCTTATGGAACAAGTGACAAAACTAAGTTATTTGGTTATATTGATACTTATGCAAAACATTTGGAAAAAGTTATAAGACACAGGCATCCATCACTATCAGATACGCAAATTACAAGTATAATGACTGATGCTAAAAATAAGGTTAAATATTCTGACTTGCCGAAACCGAATGAAAACGGAATTTACAGTATTGACGATACTCTGGCTAAGCTGGAAGAACTTGTATTAAAATATGCAGATGAATATACGAAATAGTTTGGGACAAACGGCGCGGTTGGAGGTATCTCCGTCCGCGCCGTTTTAATATATTTACTTTATCCCTTTTTTTGTTATGCTGAAATTAGACAAAGGGGAAATAAAATATATGAAAGATATGTTGGATAAAATCGTTCAGATTGAAAAGAAATATGTAGAATTAGGCCAGACTTTGTCTGATCCTGATGTAATAGCTGATTATAATAAGTTCAGAGATTTATCTAAACAAAGAAAATCAATGGAAGAAACTGTAGAGTTATATTATGCCTGGAAAAAGGCTGTTGATGCTATAGAAGAGGCAAAACAATTAATTCATGAAGAAAAAGATGAAGAAATGAAACAGTTTCTCAAGGCAGAAATGGAAGAAAATGAAGCAAAGCTTCCTGATTATGAAGAAAGAATGAAAATACTTCTTTTACCGAGAGACCCGATGGATGATAAAGACATTATGCTTGAAATCAGGGGCGGTGCAGGTGGCGATGAAGCCAATATTTTTGCCGGTGATTTAATGAGAATGTATATGCGCTATGCTGATAAAATGGGTTGGCAGACTCAAATTTTGAGTAAGACAGACTGCGAAGCAGGCGGAGTTAGTGAAGTTATTATCTCTATGAAAGGCGACAGCATTTATTCAAGACTCAAGTATGAATCTGGAGTTCACAGAGTTCAGAGAGTTCCTGCAACAGAATCTCAAGGCAGGGTGCATACTTCCACAGCTACAGTTGCTGTAATGCCTGAGGTTGATGACGTTGAAGTTGAACTTAATATGAATGATGTTGAAATTTCAACTGCTCGTTCCGGCGGAGCTGGCGGACAGAACGTAAACAAGGTTGAAACTGCTGCAAGAGTTTTCCATAAACCTACAGGAATTATGATTTTCTGTACAGAAGAACGTTCTCAGCTTCAAAATAAAGAAAGAGCTCTTCAAATTTTGAAAGCAAAACTTTATGATATGGAAGTTCAAAAACAAATGCAGGAAATTACCGACCTTAGACGCTCACAGGTTGGTACAGGTGATAGAAGCGAACGTATCAGAACTTACAACTTCCCGCAGGGCAGACTTACGGACCATAGAATAGGACAGAACCTTAACGTATGGACTGTAATTGACGGGGATTTAGACGAATTAATTAATCTGCTGGTTGAGTATGACCAGAAGCTTAAGCTTGAAAAACTTGCAGAGGTAAATACTTAAAAATGCTTCGTAAGTGTGTCGGGGAACTTAAACCGCGGGAAAATTTAATAAAAATTACAAAAGACTATAAGGACGGAAATATTGTTATAGAGCCCGATTTCAAAACATTTGGCAGATCTGCATATCTTTGTTATAATCAAAGTTGTATTGAAGCAGCATTAAAGAAATCAAAATTAAATAAAGCGTTAAGAACAAACGCTGATGTGAAAGGACTATTAGATGGACAGTATAAGAGTAAGTGAATTAGCAAAAGAACTTGGGTTAACCAGCAAAGAGGTTATAGAAAAGTTCGCCGAGGTTTCAATTGTTGTGAAATCTCACTCGAATACTGTAACTCCGACACAGATTAGAAAACTGAAAGAGCATTTAGGTGTTGCACCTAAAAAGAATACTTCTAAACCGAAAGCTTTTGTTGTTAAAAAGGCAAAAGCTGCTCCTGTAGAAGAAAAACCGCAAAAAGAAGAAACAGTAAAGGCTGCTCCAACAATTGAACGTGTACAAAGAGTTCAAAAAGTTGAACGTATTGAAAAAGTCGAAAAACCTGTTGTTCAGGAAAAAAGCGAAGCTGTAGAAAAAGCAGAACCTAAAAAAACTGAAAAACCTGTAGTAAGAGTTGAACGTACAAAAATTGAGTATCATAAAAATCAGTCAAGAATTGAGATTGTGCGTAAAGCTCCTCCAAAACCGGTAAATACTGTAGAAAAACCGGAAAGACCATCTAAGGGTGACAAAAAGCCGTTTAACAAACAGGCTGGCAACGAGAAAAAACTTGTAGAAAGAAGAATTATTCCTCAGGAAATATACGAAGGCAAAGGCGGCCCTTCTAAGAGAAAAAATGATGGAAAGAAAAAGGAAAAAGATTTTAATTCTAAAAAAGAAGATCAGGAAATGATTTCTCTAGAAAAGGCTGCAGCTCAAAAACATAAGAAAAAATCACATAAAGAAGAAGCTCAGGCAGAAGTTAAGCAGATTGTTGTAAATGCAGCAATGACTATCAGCGAATTAGCAGATAAAATTCATAAAACACCTGCTGAAATTGTTAAATTCCTTATGTTTCAAGGTATTATGGCAACCGTAAACCAGCTTATTGATGTTGATACAATCAAGAAAGTTTGCGCAGAGTATGAATTGGAAGTTCTTGAAGAAGATTTAGATGCTTATATTGAAGAAGAACTTGAAAAAGAACAAAAGCAAAAAGCATTGACAGAAGTTGATAAAAAATTGTTGAAGAAACGTGCTCCGGTTGTTAGTATTATGGGACACGTAGACCATGGTAAAACAACACTTCTGGATAGCATCAGAGCTTCTAAACACAAAATTGTTGCGACCGAGGTTGGCGGCATAACCCAGTCAATCGGTGCTTATACTGTTTATCTGGATAATAAAAATGAAAAGAAAATTGTATTTGTAGATACTCCGGGGCACGAAGCTTTTACAGAAATGAGAGCCCGCGGTGCTAAAGCAACGGATATTGCAATTCTTGTCGTTGCGGCTGATGATGGTATAATGCCTCAGACGATTGAAGCTATTAACCACGCAAAGGCTGCAGAAGTTCCTATTATTGTTGCTGTTAACAAATGTGATAAGCCTGGTGCAAATCCTGATAAAGTCTTGCAGCAGTTAACTGAACACGGTCTTGTACCTGAAGCCTGGGGCGGAGAAACAATTACAGTTAATGTTTCAGCTTTGCAGGGAACCGGTATTGATGAGCTATTAGAATATATTCTGCTTGTTGCAGAAGTGCAGGATTTGAAAGCAAATCCTAAGGCAGAGGCTTCTGGTGTAGTTATAGAAGCTAATCTTGATAAAGGTAAAGGACCTGTTGCTACACTTCTTGTGCAGAATGGTACTTTGAGAACCGGAAACTGCATTGTTGTAGGTACTGCTTGCGGAAGAGTGAGAGCTCTGCTTTCCGATTCCGGAGAAAGAATTGTAAAAGCAGAACCGTCAACACCTGTAGAGGTTTTAGGTTTAACAGAAGTTCCTAACGCTGGAGATTTCTTTGAAGTTGTAAAAAATGAAAAAGAAATGAAGGCGATTATTGAAAAACGTAAAGAAAAAGAACGTAATAAGCGTCTTGATGCTATGCTTCCGGCTCATATGAGAAGAGAAGCCGGCGATGCTGAGGGCGATGTACCGCAGTTGAATTTGATTATTAAGGCAAATACGCACGGTTCTGCTGAAGCTGTTTCTCAGGCTATTGCTCAATTTGAATCTAAGGAAATTGTGACTAAGATTATTCACGTTGGGGTTGGTGATATCTCTGAGGCTGATGTAATGCTTGCATCTGCTTCAAATGCTTTAATTCTTGGATTTACTGTAAAAGAAGACTCTAATGCACTGGCTGCTGCCGAAAGAGAAGGCGTAACTATTAAGAAATATGATATTATTTATCAAATTCTTGAAGATATTGAAAAAACAATGATTTCATTACTTTCTCCGGAGGTTAAAGAAATAACAACGGGTCAGGTTGAAATCAGACAGATATTTACAATCGGTAAAATTCAGAAGATTGCCGGATGTTATGTAACAGAAGGTAAAATCAACCGCAACGATACTGCAACAATCTACAGAGATGGTAAAGAAATCTTTAAAGGTGCTGTTGACCAGCTTAAGAGATTTAAGGATGACGTTAAGGAAGTTGCTCAGGGATTTGAATGCGGCTTGTCTTTCGTTAAATTTAATGATATTCAAGAAGGTGATATTGTTAAATTCACTACCAAGCAGGAAATTGAACGCTCTGAACTAGAGTAGATATTTTATGATAAAAGATTTATGTACAGTTGTTTGCCGCAACAAAAATCTATTGATGCTGGTAACGGCCGGAATCTATATTCTGGCACTGTATTCGGCTTTGAGCGGGCATACTCTTTTATTTTCTGTTTTGATTACATTTGCGTTTGCTGCTTTTCTGATTAAAGATTATTTTAAACCTAAATATATTCTTATATGGATTTTAATATTCTATTTTGGAATTTATAATACAACATCACGCCTAAAGGATACGGATGAACTTTTAAATCTTGCACCTGTAAATTCAGTAATATCAGGCCAAATTCTTTCGATACCGCAAAACAAAGGACGGGATAAAACGAGTTTTTTCTTTAAGGTTAATAAAATTGAGTATGATGGTAATGTAAGAGAGTTTGATAATGAAAAAGTTCTTGTAACTTTAAATACAAACGAGAAACTTAAAATTTATGATTATTATAAAATAAAAGGACGTTTGTCAGTTCCTTTCAAGGCAGGTAATCCTTCTCAATTTGATTACGGAAATTATTTGCGGAACTTTAATGTTTATGCAGTGTTTTATGGCGCCAAAGGAGCAGAACCGGTATTTCTGAATAGTGATTTAAGCGCCCGTGAAAAAGTTTTGCAATGGATAAATGATTACAGAGAAAAGATTATAAGTATTCATTCCAATTATTTAACCAGTCCGAATTTAGAAATTCTTGGCGGTATTGTGTTTGGTGATGATGCGGTTTCTCCGCCGGAGAACATAAAACAATCTTTTATTAATTCCGGCCTTTTGCATATTCTTGCTGCTTCAGGAATGAATGTTGCGTTTATATTTTCATTCTTCTTTTTCTTCCTTTCTGCTTTGAAAGTAAATTACAAAGTAAATATTTCTGCCGGTATTGTTATGGTTATTGTATATTCACTAATGACCGGACTTGGGGCTTCTGTTGTCAGAGCGACTTTTATGCTGGTCTTTGTTTTAATTGGCAAACTTATTGACAGAGA
>ERZ779935.62-NODE-62-length-15199-cov-1.96309_pt1 | contig 15199 bp, 17 predicted proteins | sample MGYA00511543_ERZ779935 | MGnify/ENA primary metagenome ERZ779935 (study PRJEB29588, sample SAMEA2146908) | human gut metagenome | biome: human gut; feature: human-associated habitat; material: faeces | place: Denmark | collected 2008/2010 ...
TTATTAAGAAAAAGGAGCTTATAGCTCTTTTTTCTGAGCTATTTCCGGGGCTGAAAATTAATATTGGCAGAGTTAGTTCAAAAGAAGCCGGCACTGATGCAGCAACAAGACGCGAAGCAGATTGTTATATTATGCGTCTGAAACCAAGAAAAAGTAAAAACATACTAGTAAATATTCTTGATTATTTCAGGCCGTTAATGATAGAAAAAAATACCGATAATATTGAGTCAATAAAACATGAAACCTGTCATATAATTTCACAAAGTGTTAGAGGTAATGCTTTTAAAAATAATGATATAAGAGATTTTATGGCTCGAAACGGAGAATTTCTTGAAGATATGAGGTTTTTGTTAGAAGAGCGCACAAATCTTAGTATATTTCCTGCATTTTACTTTCAAAACAAATATAAAAACAAATTATTAGAATTATTTAAAAATTACAAAGTAAATGAATATAAACAAATCCATATCCTGTCGACTTTAAAGCGGCTCATTGAAGAAGAAAAGCTTGCATACAACATATCTACACACGGCAAAAGCACTACAATTGATGATATTAATGACAGGGCATATAAGGTTGAAAAATTTCTTGCATTTAATAAAAAGCTGGAAGTTATTAATTCTGCACTGAAACAAAAGCTTATAAATATTCGAAGCAATAAAAAAGACCTCCGTTGAGGTCTTTTTTAAACTTTGTAAAAAACTCCCGGAAAAGGATTGTCTTGCTCACTCGCGTTGAACGGCAATTCCGTGTTTCGATATCGTGATTTCATCACTCAACAAAACACTCCAGCCTCCGCTCGTTCGCGCTCGAACCATAAAACAAGGCTCACGCCTTGTGGTGGGTCTCATCCATACTCTCAAAACTTTTACTCAAAACAAGAGCAGGATTTATTCCTGCTCTTGTTTTTACAATAAAAAACTCCCGGAAATGGATTCGAACCACTGTTGGAAGAGCCAGAATCTTCAGTCCTGCCGCTAGACGATCCGGGAATATTTATTACCAAATTTGCCAGAAACGTTTGCCGGTATTTCCGTCATTTAAATCCAACGGGTCTTTCGGTTTAACGTTTGTTCCGCCATATTCATAAGGGTTAGAAGCATCCATAGCCCCTTTTGTTGAGGTATATGTAGCTTTTGACTTGTTAGACTTACCCTCAGCGTCCGGAGTTGAAGATTTAACTTTGGTTTCATTTACATTGTAATATCTTTCAGCATCATATCTATCGATATTTCTAAGTCCGTAAGAAGCATTTGTAACATCCTTTTCTTCAGGATTAGAGTAGTCTTCAACTTTTTGAAGAGTTTTTGCTTCAGGATCTTTACCTAAGAAATGCATTCTGCCCAATTCGTCTGTATAAATAGTCGAATTAGCCATTGCCTGCACAGTAGTTAAGCCTATCATTGCAATTAAACCTAATGAAATCAAAATTTTCTTTTGCATAACATTGTACTCCATAAGCTTTGATAACAACATTATAATACAAAACTATTTAAAAGTACAAGGGGGGGGGTAATGAATTTGAGCTTGAATTTAAATTACTTTATTTTTATTTCATTGGTTATGTCTTTTCCGCCGTATAAAAGAACACTTTTTGCAAATACATAATCGTATTTATCTGCTTGAGCCTTTTTGGCAATTTCATCCTTTATACTTTTTTCAATTGCATTAAGTCTTGCATTATAATCTTTTTCAAGAGCAGATTTTTTTGTATTAAATTCTTTTGTATATTTTTCTTCTAATTGTAAAATCTTTGCGCTGTCAGTTTCGTTAGAAATTTCTCCTCTTGCATTAACAATAATCTTGTTTAACTCATCCATTTTCTTAGCATGTTCCTGTTTTAATTGTTTAACCTGTGCTGAATTGCTAACAATCTTCTGCAAATCAACTACTGCAATTGTACCGCCTTCTGCGTGAGCATAATTTATTGATAAAAACAGACCTAAAATAAGAATAAAACAACTTTTTTTCATAATTAACCTCTCTCTAACATAATAAATTATTTATCTCTTAGATAAACAAAAAAAACATTCTCCAGCCGGCTAAAAAATTAATTGAAAAGAATATTTATTTAATCTAGAATATAAGTATGTCCAGATTATTTTTCATCATAGCCTTAATATTTGTTGGTCTAACACCTGTACTCGCAGAAGAACAGGTGAAAGAAACATACAAGCTTCAAGGGCAGGTTGAGTATGATGACAATCCGGTAGAAACAATTTATCTTGATGAAACTATTGAAAAACCGAAGGTTAATATACCACAGCGTTCGGTCACTATTCCGATAAAAATTCTCAATATTACATCAAATACAAACACGCCCAGGAGCGCCCTTGCAAGGGCGTCAGTAACAAGAAATAATTTGAAGGATATACTTCCTCTAAGCGGTTCTCTGTCTGAAACCGCACACGGCATAACATACGGAACTCTGTGGGGTGAAGAATTATCATTTTCTCAAATGGAATCTACAACAGGAATCTTTTTGAGATATGATGCTCCTAAATATTTTTCTCTTGATACAACCTTCAAACAAAGTGCATCTCAAGATATCGGCACTCAGTACGGTACAGTAAGAGTTACACCAGAATGGCATATCACCGATAAGCTTACTTTGAAAAATGCGTTTACAAATTATGTAAACGCACCTAAAAACAAAAATGAAATAACACTGGTTTACAGTCCTGCATTAAAAAAATATGCTGAATCTTTAAAATTTGAACTCGGGGTCGCAGAATCATATTATTCTAATGGAAGCAGAAGTTCAGCTGTTAGTTTTAGTACCGGATTTAAGTTGTAATTAACCCGAAAATTTTATATAATTGATTTATGATGAGATACAAACAAGAGCAAAGACGGCCTAAAAGAGTTATCAACAGGAATAATAAAAGAGCCGATGAGAGAAAGCCGGTCAAGGCTTCATCTTCTTCTAACGGTTTTTATTACTCTTTTTTGACGGTGGTGCTTTTGTTATGTCTGGTACAAATAACCATCAGTGCAGTGTTGAACATATCAAAAATTGTATCTTACAAAGCTAAAATTGTTCAGATTACAAAGACAAGAAACGCTGCAAAAGCTTTGAATGAACAGCTTCAGGATAATATTAAGAATTTTTCTAATGTTACCGGGCTGGAAGCAATCGCTAGAAATAATCTCAAGATGTCCGGAGAAGATGAAGTTCTGGTTATTATTAATACAAAACCTGATGAAACAAAAGAAGAGAAAGAAATCGTTACACGATTTATGAAGCTGAAAAAACATGATTAAAATTTTATTACAAGAAGGCTTTGCCTTAAAAGACAGAGGACATTATAAACACGCAATTGAAGTTTTCTATAAAGCGCTTGAAGAGGATAATACAAGCACGGAATTACTGTTTGAAATTGCAGATTTATATTACAGAATGCAGAATGAAGAAAGAGCTCTCAACTATATTGAACAAATTCTGGACAGAGTTCCGGAACATATCACCGCTCTTAAACTTCTGGAAAAAATATTTATTGATAGAAACGCGCTAGCAGAAGCAGAACAAACTGCAAAAAATATCTATTGTGTTTCACATAATAGCAATGATTTAGCCCAAATATTCAGACTTTTAAACATGCAAGGCAGGTTTGACGAAATTTTTGAATATAACGTAGAAAACCCAAACTCTTCCATATACTTTGAACAGGCAAAGGCTTTATTTTACAAGAAGGAGTTTGCTAAAGCACAGGAACTACTGGAAAAGGCAATTGCAGAGGAACTGGGAAATCAAGATATACTGCTATTGCTCGGACAAGTCTATTATGCTCAGGGGAAAAAAGACTTGTGTCTTGAACTTGCCGCAAAGATTTCTGAAAACGATGAAAATGCAGAATTGTTAAACTTTCTCGGGCTTCTGGAAGATTACAAAGGAAATTACAAAGAAGCATGCCGGTATATCCAAAAAGCTATTAAGCTTGATGCTGATAATGATAAATATTTTTATAATCTTGCTAATATGTATTTTAAGCAGGGCGACACAATGTATGCAAAGCGGTATTATAATCTTGCGATTTCTTTAAATCCGCAAAATCCTAATTACCATTTTGCTCTTGCGAATTTGTACTATTCAGAAAAACATTACAAAAGAGCGCTGGAGGAACTTCCGGATAATTTATTTGAGGCAAACCTGCTTAAAGTAATAATTTTGTACGATACCGGCTATCTTGCACTTGCAAAACAGGAATTAAAACATTTGTTTGCCGAGTGTCCGGATAACTCAATATTACAGGAATATTCCGAACGCATAGACAGCGAGCTGGGGCTTAAGTAAAATATTCTGTTTCGTTTTTTATTTTGTTATAGAAGAAGTTTAAGCGTTCTTTATCATGCAGATACCAGTATCCGATAAGAACTTCAAAAGCTGTTGACGGCCTGTAAACATTCTGAATAGCGCGTCTTGCAACTGGTATAGGAAGATTTCTTCCGCGTCTTGCTAATTCATGTTCTTCTTCTGTCAAATCTTCTGAAATAAAATGCAGCATTTCTGCTTGAAAGGAGGCATTTACCCTGTCTGTTGTCATTTTATGAAGAATTTTTGAATTAGATGTCTTATAAATAACGTATTCTCTTACAAAAATTTCCCACACAGCATCGCCAAGATGCGCATAATTTCTGAGAGCAAAAATTTCTTCTGTCATAGAGAACCTGCCTTACAAATCGATATCTGATTCTTTAATAGGTGCACCGATTACACGTTCAAGCTCTGCTGCATTGATATTATAATTAAGCAGATTGTTGTAATAATCCAATTGTGCATTTAAATATGTATTTTCAGAATCCTTAAACTCTATGGCCCAAGCCGACCTGATATCTTCTGAAAGCAAGATATTGTCTTTCTTGAGCCTGCTGCAGTGCAAGCTTAGAAACATCCAGACTGTCATGAGAATTTAGAAGGCTTATATATGCGCTCTTGACTTCCAGATAAACATTTTGTTTCTGCTGTTCATAATCTGCAACATACTTATTATAAGTAGCCTTTGCCTCATCCACCTGTTTTTTTAGAAGCATAAGGTTAAGATTTGAATAATTTAACTGAACACCGACCTGATAACCGTAATCGCTGTTAATCTGGCGCCCGCCATGGTCATATCCTGCAAAACCGCTTACATCAGGAGTAAACGCACGTTTTGCACTCCTTACGTTCAACTCTGCTGCATCCATTGATTTTTTAGCCGCAAGAAGGGCCGGACGTGACTCATTTGCCGTTTTGAGCAGTTCCGGGAAATTCACCTCATATTTTTTATTGTTAAGTTTGTCTTTTAAAATTACACCCTCAAGCTCCGGAATACCAACTGCGTTAGCAAGTTCTACTGCTGCAAGTTCAAGAGTATTCTTTGCTTTAATAAGATTTACTTTTGCATTCCCGAGGTTATATTCGGCTGTTGTAACATCAATCTTTGCCTTTTTACCAATCTGGTAATAAGCTTTTGCCTGTTTTAACTGGAGTTCGAAATCTTTTACGGTTTCTTCATATACAGATTTTTGAATTTCTGCAAAAACCATATTGTAATATGCAACCTTTACATTATAAATAACTGTTTCAATACTTGATTCAGCATCATATCTTGAAGCTTCATAATTTCTTTTTGCCATATCAGCATTTGCTTTTGTTTTACCAAAATCAAATAAAAGCATATTAGCAGAAAGTGTCGGAGCATAGAACATATTATACTTCTGCTGCATCATCCTTGACATATTTGCAGGCATTGTTGACATAAGCATATCATTTCTGGAATAGCTTACGCCTGCACCAACTGTTGGAAAGTAATTAGACCAGGCCTGACCGATTTTTGTTTTGTAGATTTCGGAATTACTGATAGCAGACATTATTGTCGGGTGATGTGTTATAGCAAGTTTTATACAGTCGCTTAAAGTTACCTCGCCGTTCATATCTGCATATTCTATCTGGCTTGTAATCGCAGGAAACTTGGTTTCATACATTCCTTTAGCTTCTTTGGAAGTACTTTTCTGAGCTCTTTGAACGCTTGCATTTTTCTTGCGCTCCTGACGTTTGTTTACTTTTTGCTTTTCCGGCTTTACAATTTCTATCTTATCGGAATTTTTAACTTTTTCCTTCTTATTTTTTGCAATAACAGAAGTCTGTGAAACTCCGAGAAGTGAACATATCAGCAGTATATTTAAAATCTTTTTCATCTTAAATCTCCAAATCCTTTTCGGTAATTTCTTTCTTAGGGAACAAATCTACAAATTCCTGAACAATTACATAGAACGCCGGAGTTAAAACTGCCCCCAGAGTTGCAGCTGCCATCATACCGCCTAGAACTGTAGAACCTACAGAAATTCTTGAATTTGCACCTGCACCGCTTGCAAAAATCATAGGCATTACACCTATAATAAATGCAAGTTCTGTCATCATAATTGCCCTGAATCTTAGTTTTGCAGCCTTTATTGCAGCATCTTTAACAGAGAGTCCATGTCTTTCGTGTTCTTCTTTTGCAAATTCAACAATCAAAATTGATTGTTTTGCAGCAAGACCAACCAACGTTATCATACCAACCTGAGAATAAATATCAAACGCCTGATTTATCATAAGCTGAAATATCAAGGCTCCAAGAGCTGCAATAGGAGAAATCAAAAGTACTGCAATCGGAATGGTATAGCTTTCATAAAGAGCTACGAGGAATAAGTATACGAATACAAGCGCCATACCAACTATCATAGCAGTCTGACCGGAAGCTTCACGTTCCTGTGCTGATGTACCTGACCAATCATAACTGATGTCTGCCGGAAGAATACTTGAGGCAGTATCTTCCATTGCATTCATTGCATCTCCGGAACTCTTTCCGGCAGCCTGCTGGCCTTGAATTTGAATTGACTTGTACTGGTTAAAACGGGTAATAGAGGCTGTACCGATTGCCTGCTTCAATTTAATTATTGAGAGAACAGGAACCATTACCCCGTTTTTATTTTTTACATAAATTCCTGACAAATCAGATGCTTTATCTCTAAAACGGCTGTCTGCCTGCAATTGTACTTTGAATACTCTATCGTACTTATTAAAGTCGTTAACATAGTATGTACCGAGCATTGAAGCTAAAGTTGAATAGAGTTCCTGCAAATCAACACTCTGGGCCATAGCTTTTTCATAGTCGATTTCTACTATATACTGCGGAACATTAGCCTGAAAAGATGTGTAAACACTGGATAAAGAAGAGTTCTGGTTTGCAGCGGCAATAAGTTTGTTTGCCCATACTTCCAGCTCCTGAGGAGTATATTCACCCTTTGAAAGCATCTGGAATTCAAAACCGCCCATCATACTCATACCGCTGATTGCAGGCGGTGAAAAAGAAACAATTGATGCTTCTTTAGTATTTGCTGCTACCGCCCTTATTTTATTCAAAATAGCAGTATGAGATAAGTCTGTAGCCTGACCTTTTATTTTTCTTATTACCCAGCTAACAGGGCTGACTTTTCTTTCTGCATACTCATCAAGCTGTATAATTACAGTAGACTGATTAACAGATCCGTTACCGCCAAATACCGTAAGCTTTTCTTTATTAATTCCGTCAATATCTTTAATCTGGTCAACAAACTTTCTTGACACTTCTTCTGTTCTTGATAAAGATGCACCGTCAGGAAGTGTAATCTGCGCAAGTAATATCCCCTGATCTTCATCCGGAATAAAACCTGTTGAAATAATTTTGAAAGAGAAAAGGGTTAATATAACAATTACTGCATAGAAAATTGCTGTAAGCTTTTTGTTGTAAACAAATTTTGTCACATATTCCATGTAGAAATCTTCCAGCTTAGCAAACATTTCATTAAATTTAGCCACAATTAAAGCTGCTTCATCCATTATTTTCTTAATATAAGGATGTTTATTTCCTTTTTCACCTTCTTTTTGATGTCCGAGGAAATGTGCACACATTGCAGGTGAAAGCGAAAGCGCACATATTGCCGAGAACGCAATAGACACAGCAATACAAACAGCAAACTGTTTATACATAACTCCGGTCATACCGCCCATAAATATAATCGGCACAAATACAGCCATCAATACCATTGCCATTGCAACAAGAGAAGAGCCGACTTCTTCCATTGTAAGCTGTGTAGCAATTATAGCCGATTTTCCTTCCTCTATATGGCGTTTAACGTTTTCAATAACAACAATAGCATCGTCAACTACAACACCGACAGCCAGTACCATTGCAAATAATGTCAGCAGGTTAATTGACATTCCCATCGCTTTCAGTACAAAGAAGGTGCCAATCAACGATACAGGAATGGTTACACAAGGTACGAGCGTTGCCATTGCATCGCCTAAGAACAGGTAAATAATAATTACTACAATAAAGCCTGTAAGCAGAATTGTAAACTCTACTTCCTTCATTGATTCTTGAATATATTCGGCATCATCTTTAACATACATAATTTTTATGCCATTAGTCATTTTTGAATTTAATTCTTCAACCTTAGCTTTAACTGCCTTAGAAAGGTTTATAACGTTAGCGTCAGGAAGCTGTGAAATAACTACAACAGCAGAAGGCTTTCCATTAACAAGCCCTAGGTTAGAATAAGATTCAGCCCCTAATTCAACCCTTGCTATATCTTTAATTCTTACATTAGAGCCGTCAGTATTTGAGCGTATAATAATATTTTCAAATTCTTTTACATCGTCCAGACGGCCTTTTGTTTTAAGTGTAATTTGTAAAGCATTTTTCTCATCAGTCGGAAGTTGTCCCAGTGCACCGGCTGTAACTTGAGTATTCTGGTTAGCAATTGCCGTTTTCACTTCACTTACAGATACATTAAGGCCGGCCATTTTCTGAGGGTCAAGCCATATTCTCATTGAATAATTACCTGCACCGAATACGTTTACATCAGCAACTCCGTCTACACGTTTCAGTTCATCTTTAATATAGATTGAACCGTAATTTGTTAAATCAAGCTGGCTCCAGTTTCCTGATTCCGGATAAAGCGTAAGAATTACTGCACCTGCACCGGCAGTTTTGCTTACAGCAGTAACACCGGTTCTCTGAACATCTTCCGGCAATTGTGACTGAACCTGCTGTATACGGTTCTGAACGTTCATCAGGTTAATATTTTTATCTGAACCTACTTTAAAGTACAAAGTTAGAGAATAACTTCCATCATATGATGTTGATGTCATATACGAAAGATTTTCTACACCGTTAAGCTTATTTTCAAGTACTGTAGCCACAGATGACTCTATTACTTCTGCACTCGCTCCCTGGTAAGAGGCTGAAACATTTACCTGCGGAGGTGTTACATCCGGATAGCTCTCCTGTTTCAAACTCAATATAGAAATTATACCGAGAATTACAATACATACAGAAATTACAAGTGCAAACCTTGGTTTTCTTATAAAAAAGAACAGTTTTTCTTTATCAAATATTTTTTTCATTATTTTTCACTCTGATTTGTTATAATCTTTAATTTTTGACCTTCTGCGGCAACATTCTGGATACCTGAAACAACTATCACATCAGATTTATTCAAACCATCCTCGACTATCCAGTTGTTATTAATATCATCAGAAACTTTTATGTCTTTTCTGACAGCTTTATTATCCTGAACGGCCCAAACATAGTATCCGCTCATTGCATCACCTTTCGCACAAGCTTGAGGAACTGTCATAAATTCAACAGTCTTAGGCGCTGTTAACTTAACTTTCATATAAGCACCGGGAACAAGCCACCCTTTTTCATTATCAAAAGTAGCTCTCATCTGTACAGAACCTGAATCTTTATCAATCTTATTGTCTACAAAATTTACAGTTCCAACTTTGTCATACCAGCTTCCATCTCCAAACTGGACTTTAACCTCCACATCTTTAAATTTATCACTTGCTTTAAGAAGTTTTACAAAATCATCCCCCTTAAGGCTGAAAGAAACATAAACAGGCGAAACACTTGCAACATTTACAAGCGAACCTGAAGTTGCAGTTACATAGTTACCCTCTGTAATATTTACTTTACCTATTCTTCCATCTATTGGAGAACGGATTGATGTGTAACTGAGATTAACTTTTGCAAGCTCAAGCTGCTGGTTAGCTGAGTCCAGAAGCGCCCTATTCTGATTTCTGGCAGCAAGACTTGAATCAACATCTGAACGGCTGATTAAATCTTCTTTGACAAGAGCATTTGCCCTGTGCCATTCTTGCTGTGCATTAGTATAAAGTGCCTTATACTGGTTACCGGCAGCTCTGGAATTATTCACAGAAAGTTGATACTCTCTAGGGTCAATTTGAAAAAGAAGCTGACCTTTTTTAACAAGAAACCTGAAACTCTTGCAATTACATCAATTGAATATTGAGCTTCAACTCTGCCGGTTGACTCTGCAGATACATTAACCTGCTCCATATGAGGGTTGTCAACAACAACCTCCTTAGGCATTCTCATTGCCTGTTTTTGAAGCACACCGATAATAAAACCTGATGTTTTATTGTAAATAATCGGAACAATTATAATAAGCAAAATTATTACAGCTAATTGTTTACGCGTAAGTTTAAAATTCATGCCAATCTCCAATTCCCACAAGTTATATAGAAATATGGTAAAATCTTACGCATAGTATGTCAATCATGTGATTGCAGGATTTTTAACTAAACAGCAACTTCATCTGACTTTGTCATGTTCATAGGATTCCAGCTGTCACCCAGATTATTTTTAATCAAATTTTTATAATGAGCTTCTTTATAATTGAGTAAATCAAGCTGGACTTTCAGTTCTTCCATCTGCTGCAAAGCCTTTTCTTTTGTTGTTTTTATAATTTCATAGCGCTCGGGAATTGTAGAATCCCCGATTATACATAAATCAATATATCTTTTTACAAGCTTTGTTTCTGTACCTATCGAACGAAGGCACTTGACTATTTTAACCCAGTTCAAATCATCCTCTGAAAAAAGCCTTATATTATTCTCATTTCGTTTTATGAAAGGGAAAAATCCGCTTTTTGCCCAAAATCTAAGCGTATGCTCTGAAATCTCCATTTTATCAGCTACTTCTTTTATTGTATACATATTTCTATCTCCCGATTAAATCATTAATAATCTTTGAGGCCATAAAAATTCCTGCACAAGACGCAACAAAAGGCGTAGACGAAGGAATTATCTTATTAAATTGTACCACCTCGCCACTCTGAGTTCTAATATTTTCTATTTCAGAAATCTTTTCCTGAACAAATGGTTTTTCGTCACTTGTTACAACAGTTATACCGGATGTTATCCCCTTTTTCTTTAACTGATAAATAATATTAGATACAAAAGGAGCTTTCTTATCGTGAATTTCAGAAATATCGGATATGTAGAGTTTTTCAGGATTGATTCTGTTTCCGGCCCCCATAGAAGATATCACTCTTACATTATTTTCCAAACATTTCACAAGAAGGTTAACCTTTGAACGCATTGTATCAATTGCATCAGCTGTATAGTTTATCCCGCTAAAATCAAAATCTTCCAGATAAAAATCATTAATTAAATGCAGCTTTATATCCGGATTTATATCTCTAAGCCTTATTTCAAACAATTCGGTCTTATACATTCCAACGGTAGAATTGAGAGCAATAATCTGCCGGTTGATATTACTTTTAGAAACTTTGTCAAAATCTACCAGAGTAAGTTCGCCAACTCCGCTTCTGGCAAGAGCTTCTGCACAAAATCCTCCGACTCCGCCAAGGCCAAATACAGCAATATGAGATGAAGCTATAATTTTTTGTGCTTCATCTCCCCAATATAAAACATTTCTGGCGAAAATTTCATCCATTTACTTAATAATGCCAAATCCTAAAAGAAATACACAAAGAACAAATATTCCGGCAACAATTCCGGTTAATTTATTGAGCCCTTTTTCTGCACTCTTTTGAGAAGTAAACATCTGAGCAGCATTTCCTATCCCTGCAATGCCGTCGCCTTTTGGTGAATGCATAAGTATCAATACTATTAATAGTAATGCTGAAATAACTTCTATTGCTCCAACAATTGTTAACATTTAGTCTCCTTTTTAATAAAGTGCGCCCTTTTCGAATTTAATTTAATATTATCAAATGTATATAATCTTGCAGGACGCTTGGACGATGATTTAGAGAACTCGTTCAGCTCTCTTAATCCGTCTGTTGTAATTACTTTTTTTCTAAAATTCCGCTTATCAAGTTTCTTTTCCATAATCATTTCATAAGCTTTTTGCATTTCAGTAAGCGTGAATTTTTCGTTCAATAGCTGATATGCTACCGGACACATTTCCAAACGTTCTCTTGTACGTTTAAGAGAATATTGTATAATTTCTTTGTGGTCGAAAGCCAGAGGCGGTAAATCTGAAACCTTATGCCATGAGAGCTCTGCTGTTGTAACAACATTAAAATCTTCGGCTCTTATTAATGCGAAATAAGCACAGGTTATTACTCTGGAAACCGGATGTCTTAAAGGGTCACCGAATGTATAAAGCTGTTCAAGATAAATATTATCGACATTGGTTTTTTCTTTAAGAACACGCATTGCTGCTTCGTCTAAGTTTTCGGACATTCTTACATAACCGCCCGGTATTGCCCATTTATCTTTGAAAGGTTCGTTGTTACGTTTTACCAGCAAAACTTGAAGTGCATCGTCTTTTATTGTTAAAATTACAATATCGACAGTGATTTCGTGAGTTTTAATTTCGTTGAACATTTCTACCTCTAGTGTTTTTAACCCTAAAATTATTGTATAATAAAGAATAAAAAAATGTAACAATCCGACAGTTGAATAAGTGTAATTTGTTACATTTTTTTGTATTTATGATGGTAATATTCTATCAAACCTATATGTATCGCCGTTAATACTGCTGTTATATAAGCAAGCGGTTTATGCTGCTTTCTGAAAGTCTTATTTTTACTCACACCGCTCCATACTGCAAGTCCAAGCGCTGTAGTCGCTGCATAACCTGTTGATTTAGGCGTGATAATTGAATTTCGGTTTACAGAATTTACTTTCATATCTGAAAAGTATCATAAAATATCTAGAAGAGCAATATCCCGTATGGAGAAAATCGTGCATCTTTTTTATACTGTGGATTGCGTTTCAGAAAATCTTTCAAAATCTTTCGGGCTTTCAAATAATCATATTCTTTGATATACATATTCGCAAGCTTTGTCGTATAATCCGGATTATCAGGAGAAATCTTTATCAAATATGCATACTCTTTTTTGGCCGTTTCTTTATCAGTATTTTTCAAAATCTCCGCTTTTAATAGATGAAGTTCTTCATTGTCTTGTATTTCCATCGCTTTACTTAAATAATCTACCGCCATTTCCGTATGGCTTATATAAGAATAAGAAACTGCAAGGTTATAATAAATTATGTACCTCATATCGTCTGTATCAGCAAGACTAAGAGCTTTTTCCAAATTTCTTATGGCTTCCGGATAACGTTTCTCTGCAACAAGGCTTTCTGCAAGATCTATATACCCGCTCGGAAGTGTCGGAGCGTGGTAAATATAATTTTTTGCTTCTCTTGCTTTTGAAGAATTTAGTTCTTCGTCATCGCCGAGCACAAGATATGGAACATATTCGCTTTTAAGCTCAGCAGAATTTGTCACATCCGGTTTTATTTTGTAAAGAAGCTGCAGCGTGCTTGTATCTGCTTCTGTCAGCGATTCACGCGTATCATTTGCGATAGCATTATTGTCTTTTGCTAGATACATTATATTATCAGGGTCAAAGCTGTGGCCCATAAAACCGAGCGCATGAAAGATTTCATGCAATGCTGTATTGTAAATTTGGTTTCGTGTAAAATTTTTGCCTTCAGGATCCTGAATATAAAAATTAATACTCATACCTTCTAGAATATCACCGGAAATTTTAGGCTCTGTATAAGCTACCACATACTTTTTTCCGTATTCCATACTTTCATTTTTGTTGTTCTTAACAAAGTTTATGACAATATTAGGATTTTCCTCTGTTTCACTAAACATCACATTGCCTTCCCGTTCCCATTCAGAAAAAGCACTGCTTATTTCGTTAACAAACTCCCTTGGCACACCCGCACTGTTTTTAAATCCGTAGGTTATAGGAAATTTATTCCATCTGACAATCTGCTGGTTAAAAGGGGCCTGCTTAATATAGTTTAACGGATATTGTCTGTGTATTTCGCGCTTTAAATCATATAAAAAATATTTAGCCTTTATTGAGGCAGCGTCTTGAATATTGTCCTCTGCAAGCCTGACAAGTTTTTCCTGTGCGTCAATATCCAGAGGAGAATTAATTATAGAATTTACATAAATTTCTCTTACGCCGGTGTCTTTGTTGCCAAGGGCAAAAGATTTTTCGTAAAACTCCTGAGCTTTTTTTATATTGTTCTGCTTATAATAACGGTTTCCCAACTGCGCATAGATAGCATCAGCATTACTATTAAAATAAAATGCTGCAGCAAGCCCTGCCGCAAGCAGAGAATAGAGAACAACTCTACCCCTCATCGCCTTTTACCCCTTTTTCAACCGGTGGAGCAGCTTGACGTGCATCTTCTTCATCGTCTTTTACCCCTTTGTCTATGTTAAGAGTCTTAACCAGCGCTCTGACATCGCCTTTGAGCTTAAAATACTCGGCAAACTTAGGAGTTGTTTTTATATTAAAAGAGCGTCCGTTCTTATCCTTATGTCTGGAAATAAGCCCCTTTTCCAAAAGTTCCTGCACATGTTCATACGCATTAGACCCGCGCAAATCTTTAAGCAGCGACTGTCTTATAGGTTCTTTCAGTGCAATTACTGTCAATGTTTTCAAGACAGGAGGTTTTAACTCAACAGGACAAAGTTTCTCAACAATATCAAGATGTTCTTCTTTAACCTGTAAAATATACCCGTTCTCGTCATCAATTTCTAACGCTCCTTCTCTGGAAGCGTAATCCATAATTAATTCCAGAAGCGCCTCCTCAACTTTTTCCGGCTCTTCTTCCAGAATTTCTGCAATATCCTTAATTTGAAGCACTTTTGCGGTTACAAATAAAACGGCTTCAATTCTGGATTTCAACTGTTCCATTCGTTTCCTCCGCTAAAATATTTTGTACATTATTTATACTTCTATCCAATTCTTCTGCTGGATTTTCCTCACGCTTAATTACGTATAAATCACCGTAAAACTCATCCTGCTCCAAATCATAATCACTTTCAACTGTAAGAAACAGAAGTGAAATATAAGCGCTAATCTTATCCATCCCCAGAAGCGTAAG
>ERZ779935.67-NODE-67-length-14778-cov-1.98125_pt1 | contig 14778 bp, 14 predicted proteins | sample MGYA00511543_ERZ779935 | MGnify/ENA primary metagenome ERZ779935 (study PRJEB29588, sample SAMEA2146908) | human gut metagenome | biome: human gut; feature: human-associated habitat; material: faeces | place: Denmark | collected 2008/2010 ...
CCTGCGACGGTCAGAAGCTACGGAAGCTTTGAGAATATTTTCAAAGTTCACGGGGACTTTTACAGGAATCTCAAATTTTACTACTTAACAGACAAGTATCTTTTTGTTCACGCCGGTATAAATCCGGATTATCCGCTGGAAGAGCAGGATGAAGTCGATCTGGTTTATATCAGAGGAAAGTTTATTTATTCAAAACACAAGCTTCCGCAAAAAATTATTTTCGGGCATACAGAGTTTGATGAACCATATATTGATGAAGGCAAAATTTGTATTGATTTGGGATGCGGAAAGTATCCGGATGCACATTTATGTGCACTAATTTTGAACGAAGACGGTACAAGAGAGTTTGTATACTCATGATTGAATTACTAGCCATGCGGATATTCAACTTTGAGTATACCAGACTGGTAGAAAAAGTTGACATGACTAGGCCTATGTGTTAGTTCTAAATGCTGTACAAGTTCGTAAAATATTATATATATGGATAATTATAAGAAGAAGTTTGGGAAACATTTACAGGTTTTAAGGAAAAAACGTAATTATACACAATGGAAGTTAGCAGAGATTATTGGTGTTGATTCTAAATATTTAAGCAGACTTGAGTCAGGTTATTCCTCCCCATCTTTTGATATGCTTCAGAAACTTGCAGAAGCATTAAAAGTTGATATAGAATTATTGTTTCGTTTTACTGATATGGAAACCAGAGAAGAGTTGGAACAGGAAATCTGTAAGAAACTCAAAAGTGCTGATGTCAAAGAGTTGAAACTAATTCTTAAACTGGTGAATGACGTTATTTTATAACTTTCCAGTTTTGATTTACATTTACCCGTTTTTTGTTATCATGTTGGTATGACAAAGTTTTTGTTAATTAGCGGGGACAGTGAAAAAGAGAAAATCGTAATGGAGGTTTTTCCGGCTGACGAAGTAATCGTATCAGCTGATGAAACTATGATTTTTGATGTCCTTAAGGTGGAAGAGCCCGATATAGTGATAGTTGACGGGGATATAGAAACTCTTGATTTGAAACCTCTTTGCAGAAAAATAAAACAGTATCCGGTTGTAATAATCCTCTTGCTTGGTGAAAAAGACCACGGTAAAGATGTTATGCACAATGCAAATCTATTCATTAAAACGCCGATTGATAAAAAACTTTTGTTTGCTACTGTTGATTCAAGCTTGAAAACGCGTCACTCTCTTTTAAAAAGGCTAATCAGGAACTTGCCAGAAGTCTTTATCAGCTAAATGTTCTTTACAATACAAGTTCTCAGCTTGCGGGTTCGCTTGATAAGGATAAGCTTATCAAAATTATGATTGAGGGGATTGAAAAGTCGCTTAATTTTGAGCTTTCCTGCACTCTTATGTTCCGCTCTGAACGTGAGCCGGTACTAATAATTAATTCACTTTACAAGGTATCGGACAGACTCCTTGAAGCTTTGAAATTACGGGCGATTTTAAGCTATAAATCACTGCTTTCTGACCCGCCTGTTGATATTAAAATCGGGAATTTGAAAATCGAAAAGAACATAAAGCACAATATTCAAGAGTATGATTTCTCAATACTCAGATTTGACAATATGTTTGCACCAATTGCGTTAAACGATGAGTTTTTCGGGTTTACGGAAATTTATAGGGAAAAACCGTTTTCAACTGAAGATGCGACCTGCTTTCAAACTCTTGTGCAGCAAGTGATGCTGCCAATACAAAGCGCAGCTTTATATCAAGAGTTAAAAACTACCAACCTAAGGTTGCAAAAACTTGAACGTATGAAATCTGAATTTATTTCGATTGTTTCTCATGAACTCCGAACGCCGCTTACTGCAATTAAAAATGCTATGGACATTATTTTGAGCCGCAAAGCCGGTGAGATGACGGAAAATATTGAGAAGTTCGTTTCTATGGGCAAACGTAATGCCATAAGGCTTTCAGGAATTATTAACGATTTGCTTGATATTTCCAAAATTGAAGCCGGCAAAATGGATTTCAAATTTGAATTAATTCATGTAGGACCTGTTATTGAGTATGTGAAAAATAACCTTGCAGAAGTTGCAAGGGAGAAAAATCTTGTAATAAAATATACTCCGTCAGGCGAGGATGTTGAAGTTTATGCTGACTCAAACAGGTTAGAGCAGGTGCTGACAAACCTTGTTTCTAATGCGATTAAATTTACTCCGGATGCGGGTGAAATTGACATTTCTTCAAAAGTTGTAAATGCAAGAGAGCTTCAGTACGACCATTGTTTCGAAGAAGATATTAAAAGACTGCAGGGAAATTATTTACTCGTATGTGTTGAAGACCATGGTATCGGAATTGAGAGAAAAGATTTGAACCATGTGTTTGATAAGTTTGCTCAGATTGAAAACTCTCTTTCAAGAAAAGTCGGAGGTTCTGGGCTCGGACTTCCGATTGCAAGACAGCTGATGGAATCTCATAACGGTGCTATCTGGTGTGATAGTGAAATTAACAAAGGTTCAAAATTCTATTTTGTAATTCCTGTTGCAAATGACAGAAGCAATTTTGTTATGATTAAGAAACAGCTTGCCCAGCGCGCACGTTCAAATGGCTCAACTATTGCGGTAATAAAGATTAAGTCTACAAATGAAGTTATTGAAAACTTGCTAAGAGAAAATAATTTATTAAACAAAACATATATGACCAATTCGCTTATTGAAAAAGAAGGTGCGATGACAACTCTATCATTAATTCTTGTTGATGGTGATAAACCTTCTGCTGAATTTCTCAAGAAGAAAATTGACTCTGTTATAGAGCAAAACAGGAACTTATACGGCGAATGTGATATAATGTATTCATACGATATTGAAGGAGATACACATGAAAAAGATACTTATAGTGGATGACGAGCAGGACATCGTTGAAAGCTTAAAGTTTGTTCTGGAGGTTTCAGGCTATGTGTGTTATACCGCTTATAACGGCGAGGATGGATTGAGGCTCGCAAAAGAAATTATGCCGGATTTGATTATCCTTGATGTTATGATGCCGAAAATTAACGGTTATAAGATAAGCAGACTCCTTAAATATGACAGCAAATACAAAGATATTCCGATAATTATGGTTACAGCCCGTTCGCAGCTCGAGGATAAGATGATTGGCGAGGAAACAGGCGTTAATGAGTATATTACTAAACCATTTGAGCTTGATGCAATCGTCAAGAAGGTTGAGAGTTATCTTGGCGGCGGAGAAGAATAATGGAAACCATTACAAATAAAACACTGGAAAAACTTAAGTATGAGCTTGTGCGTGACGGTATAGTTTCATATGAAACTCTGGAGAAGGCGGAAGAGCTCGCAAATGTTCAGAGAATTAATATCGGGCAGGCGCTGATTAATTCCGGAATTCTGGCAGAGGATACGCTTCTAAAATTCCTTGAAACAAAACTGCATATTCCCTATGTAAATCTGGAAGATTATGAACCCGATACCAGGTGTTTTAAGTTCGTAACTTTTGCTGATGCACGAAGATACAGGATTATTCCGCTTTTTAAAATAGAAGATGTATTAACTGTTGCAATGGCAGATCCGCTGGATTTGTTTGCGATTGATAAGATTATTGAAACAGCTGAATGTTCAATTGAACCGGTTATTGCATCTGAAGCAAGTATTGTTAAAAAGATTGATGAGTATTACAAAGTTGCTGATACTGTTGACAGCATAACTCTTACGTCTGATGAAGATGAGGAGTTTGACTGGACCGAAGAACTTCATAAAGAAGAAGCCGGAGAAGAACATATACAGCATGTTATCAGAGCTATTTTAAAACAGGCTATTATTGAAGATGTTCATGAAGTTAACTTTGAGCAGGTAGAGGAAGGGTTGAAAGTTGTTTTTAAGAAAAACGGCGAGCCGTCTGATAAGGGAACAATTCCAGCTATTTTAAATTCAGCTTTTGTTTCAAAGCTTAAAACACTTTCTAATCTTGATGCAACAGTATGTGAGATTCCCCAGCTCGGGAAACTCTGTTTTAAAGTCGAAAATGCAATGCTGATTGCATCAGTTTCATCGTTTCCGACTATTATGGGTGAAAGAATTTCACTTAAGATTTATAAACCGCCGAAACACTTAGACAAGATTATCCCTGATGAAAAACAGCGAAGTATAATTTCTCATGCCCTGAATAATCCTGGAATAATTCTTGTATGCGGCTCTCCTCTCAGCGGGAAAACGCATATGATTTATTCTCTTTTGATGGAAGCTGCTACTTCCGGTAAAAATATAATGACTATTGAATCTATTGCAAAATATGAACTTAAAGGGGTTAACCAGTGCGAACTCAATGAAAATGTCGGCTTCAGCATGGATAAAGCTCTCAGATATGTTGAGTTTCAATCACCTGAAATGATTTATCTGGAAGGGGTTAAAACTCGTGATGCGTTTGAATTTTTGTCCGAACTATTTTATAACGACAAGACTGTTATTACAGAATTTATGGCAAATAACATGACGGATTTAAGGCAAAAGCTTGCTTTTGAAGATTTTCAATCATTCAAAACACTTATTACATGCTTGATATTTATACACTCCAAAGACAGTGTTGAGGTTTTTGATAAAGAAACACTCCAAAAATATTTAGCTTAATTTCTGTTGTAATTACAATGGAAGCATGATGAACAATATGTTATAATAAATTTTGTAAAAAGAAGAAAGGAAGTTAATTATGGCAAAATACGTATGTTCAATCTGCGGTTATGTAGCAGAAGGTGAAGCTCCTGAAAAATGTCCTGTATGCGGAGCTGGTAAAGATAAATTCACAATGATGGCAGAAGGTCAGAAAAACTATGCTGATGAACACAGAATTGGTGTAGCAAAAGATGTCGATCCTGAAATTCTTGAAGGTTTGAGAGCAAACTTCATGGGTGAATGCACAGAGGTCGGTATGTATATTGCAATGGCAAGACAGGCTGACAGAGAAGGTTATCCTGAAATTGCAGAAGCATTCAAAAGATATGCTTTTGAAGAAGCTGACCATGCTTCAAGATTTGCAGAACTTCTTGGTGAAGTTGTTACAAATTCAACTAAGAGAAATCTTGAATTACGTGCAGAAGCAGAATTCGGCGCTTGCGACGGTAAGATGAAAATCGCTAAACGTGCTAAAGAATTAGGTCTTGATGCTGTTCACGATACAGTTCACGAAATGGCAAAAGATGAAGCACGCCACGGACGCGGTTTCGACGGTCTGTTAGCAAGATACTTCGCATAATGCTGCGCACGTAGACAAATAATTTACGGGATTGAGATGAAATTGTTAAAAATCTCAATCCCGTTTTCTGTTAAGATTGCTTCCGGATGAAATTGTACCCCGTAAATCTTTTTGCCTTTAATTTCCACTGCCATAGGAATATTATCTTTTGTACTGGCGGTGATAATAATGTCGTCTGTTGTATTTGATACCATAAGCGAATGGTATCTGGCGGCGCTGAATCCCTGTTTTAATCCTTTAAATAAACAGAAATCATCATTAAAGAATATCTGTGAATTTTTACCATGGAACGGCTCGGGTGCTTTTATTATCCCGGCTCCGAAATATTTGCAGATACATTGCATACCGAGGCATACACCGAGTATAGGGCATTTGTCTTTATAAAAATCTATTACATCCATTGTAACCCCAGAGTTATCGGGATTACCCCACCCGGGAGATAGAATAATACGCTCAAAATTAAGTGATTTAATTTCATCAAGTGCCAGCTCATCATTTTTTATGACAATTGGTTCTATGCCTAACATTTTAATATATTGAACGATATTATAAGTAAAGGAATCATAGTTATCAATTATGAGCATAATTCCACCTCAACCATTTTTCTTACGGAGTTGAAACAAAATATTTTTTCTGCTTTTTCTAAATCTGACGGGTACAAAACTTTTTCCTTAATTTTTCCCTGCTCTAAGAGCTTTGCTCTGAAAGTTCCGGCAAGCAGTCCGCATTCAACAGGAGGAGTGTACAATTCTCCGTTGATTTGTACTGCAATGTTTGTAAAAGTTCCTTCCGTTATCTCGCCGCGCTCATTTATACCGATAATATCAAAAATATCATCAGGAGCAGATTCCCTTATTGTTGTCTTGTGATATAAAAATGGATTGGCCGAATTTGTCTTGCGGCCTAGCCTGATTTTATTGGAAATTATCGGCAGAAAAGTTTTTTCCTGTATTTCGAAACTTCCGTCCCTGTTAAGAAGCACTCTTTTTGTACCTTTTATATTTTTAATGCTGCTGTTCCATTTGAAATTCAGAGCGGCTGCGGATTTTTTCATCCGTTGAATATGGTTTTCCCAATCGTCTGTTCCTGTTTCAATCAGCTGGAAATCTGTTTGCAGAAATTTTGTTTTTGTTAAAGTTTCTTCCCACTCGTCCTCAGCGTTTGAATCCCAAACAACAGCGCCTCCGGCATGGTATGTATATTTATGATTATTCCCGTATAAAATCCTGATTGGAACTGAAAATTCACAAATATCAGGTGATAAGTATCCTATTGCACCGCAATAAAGATTTCTATCAAATGGTTCTAATTCATCAATTACTTTCATTGTCGAAACCTTAGGTGCGCCGGTAATTGAACCGCAAGGAAATATCGCTTTAAAAATATCAAAAAGGCTGATGCGGTCTTCAAGAATTGCAGAAACTTCTGATGTCATTTGATAAACAGTAGGGTGTTCTTCTATTTCGAAAAGTTTATTAACTTTTACTGTGCCGGTTTTGGCAATACGACCGAGGTCATTTCTTAAAAGATCGACAATCATGATATTTTCGGCGCGATTTTTTAAAAAATCGCGCCTCTCCTCATCTTTCCCGTCATCAAGTTTCGGGGCTGTTCCTTTCATCGGCTTTGTTGTAATTTTTCTGCCTTCAAGCCTGAAAAATAGTTCCGGAGAGAAGGATAGAAGTGTTGTGTACTTATTTTTTATAAATGTATTATATGGTGTTTTTTGTTTATCAAGAAGTGCTTCAAAAAGTTCAATTCCGTCCAGATTTGTGAGAACCTCTGACGGGTAGGTGTAGTTAACTTCGTATGTCACACCTTCTGAAATATATTGTTTTATTTTTTCTATAGCATTTATGTACTGTTCTTTTGTTATTTTAGGACGGATTATTGTGCCAAGTTGTTTTGATTTTGCCGGAGTATACTTTTTGTATTTGTCAAAAACTTCAAAATATAACTTTTTAAAGTCATATGTTATGTATCCCAGAAGAAAATATTTTTTTCGCAGTTTGTCAATTTCGTTGAGAGCTTCTTGTAAATTCTCTTCTGCTTCAATAATACGAACAGGTTTTTCAAAACATTTATCTGAGTAGATTTGCATGATTTAATTATAGTACAACAAGCTGACAGTTCCATCATTGTGTGCGCTCTTGTTGTAAAAAAATGGCGGCATTGACGAGAATCATGCCACCGCTGAGTCGTAATACTGAAATTTTTACTTTTTTTTAAACTTACTGTTCTTTGAAATCTCTAATTTTTACTTTTGGCACAACAGACATTCCAGGTATAATAGCGTATTCTTCAGGATCAATTTTTTCTGTGAATACAATCTTAACCGGAATTCTTTGTACAATTTTAACAAAAGAACCTACAGCATTTTCCGGCGGGAACAAACTAGCTTTTGCACCGGAGCTTCTTTGAATACTGTCAATCTTTCCTTTGAAAACTTTGTCAGGATAAGTGTCAATTTTGATATCAACATCCATGCCTTTTTTCATATGAGTAAGCTGTGTTTCTTTGTAATTAGCTACAACCCATACGTCATGCGGAACTACAACAAAAAGCGGGCTTCCCGGCTGTACCATCATGCCGACTTCAACTTTTTTATTGGAAACAGTTCCGTCAATAGGCGCTTTAATATCAGTATACTCAAGAGCCAGTTCTGCAGCACGTTTTTGTGCCTTCAAAACATTCAAGTCGGCATCTGCAACTTTTGCACTTTTAGAAGGATCTTTTGAAAATATAGACTGTTCTGCAGTTGTCTGTTTTGCCTGAACACTTTCCAGATTTGTTCTGGCTCTGTCTAAAGTTTGTTTTGATACCGCTCCTGCCTGATAAAGATTCTCATATCTTTCTAAATCTTTCTGTGCAAGTGCGATTTCAGAATTTGCTGCATTTAAGTTCGCATGCGCATTCTGTTGGTTTAACAAAGCTTTTTCATAAGCAGCTGTTGCCTGATCGAGTTTGACCTGATAATCGATTTTATCAATAACAGCTACTATCTGTCCGGCTTTGACCGGCTGGTTGTCTTTTACAAGAACTTTGACAATTTGTCCAGAAACCTTCGGAGATACTGAAACGGTTGTAGTTTCAACATAAGCGTCATCAGTAGACTGGTATCCAAGTGCATCATATATAAAATATCCTGCAGCGAGAGCGCCTATGATTGCTAATGATGTAAATATATAACGTTTCTTAACAGGCAGTTTTTTTGTATTTTCTTCTTCTATTTTATTCTCTTCACTCATTTCTTTCACCCTTAAATCTGTATTTCTAATGTTTCATCTAGAATTTTTCTCAATTCTTTAAGTAAATCTCCAACTTTTGCAACATCGCTGTTATTAATTCTTTCTTTTACGAATTCATAATGAGGACGTATACGTTCTAAGACATCTGTGACTTTTTCTTTTCCGGCTTCGGTAATTTCAACAATTTTTACCGGTCTGTTGTTTTTTATAGATAGTTTTCTTTTAACAAATCCTTTTTTCTCAAGTGTATCGAGCAATTTGCCAGTGTTAGCTCTATCTTTTAAAATCAGCTTGGCTAAATCTCTCTGGCATAATTCAGGACTGCTTAGCAAAACATCTAATACAGAATATTCTTCACAGGTTATTCCTGCATTAAATTTTTCAAAAACCTGCGAACCTAAAAGCTTGCAATATTTTGCAGTTAATTCTATTTGGTAGAATATTGTTTCTGTAAAGTGGTTTTGCAAAATGTAAATCCCCTATATGAAGTATGTTTATTTTACAACATGTTGCAAATGCAACATAGTTATGTTATCATTCTTATTAGAAAAAATCAAGTACTTGGAGAAAAAAAGATGAGGAAAATTTTATCACTGGCATTGTTAATATCACTAGGTATGGGAAATATAGGTACAGTTATAGCTGCAGAAAAGACTCCTGTTTTGAATGCAGGTGCAGAGGAAGTTAAAGTAGACGGCACAAAACCTGAAACAAAGAAGAAAAAAGAAACTAAAATAAAACCAACCAAAAATAAATATGATTATATAAATATGTCCTGGTGGGGTCAGTTTAATGACGATAATTTAAATGCTTATATTATAAAAGCCATGGATAAAAATCAGGATTTAAAGATGGCAACCTTAACAATTGATGAATATTATCAAAATGTTATTGCCCAGCGTGCTGGTGAGCTTCCGACTGTATCAGCCGGATTTCTTCCGGGATACGGCAAGTTCATCGGGCCTTCAGCCGGCGGGTTTGGATTGCCTATAATTGCAAACTATGAGCTTGATATCTGGGGTAAAAACCATAATAAGACAACTTCGGTCAGAAAACTCTATGAAGCTTCTATTCTGGATGAGCAGGCTGCGTATATCGCAATTGCTTCTGCTGTAGGAAGTACATATATAAATATTGTAAAGCTTGATGCAATGATTGATTTGCAGGAAGATATTGTTAAGCTGAGAAAAGAGATTTTTGAGATTATGTCTGTAAGCAATGCCGAAGGGCTGGTTTCAACTTCGGATTTAGTAAAAGCTAATAAATCCTATATCTCAGGGGTTGCTGATTTGACAGATTTGAAGAAGGAAAGGACTAAACTTCTTCACCAGCTTGCAGTACTTACAGGCGACAGCCCTAATAATATTGAAGAATATGCAAGAACTGATTACAGAGAGCTGGTTTTTACGGGCAATATTCCTGAGTACGTAAGTTCTGAGGTAATAATGAAGCGTCCGGACTATTTAAAAGCAGAAAAGATGCTTGAAAAGGCCGGCATTGATGTCAGAATTGCAAGAAAAGAAATGCTTCCGCAGCTTAGTCTGGGCGGCGGGGTAATCTTTAATTCCAAATACTTTGAAAGCCTGTTCACTACTTCCAACATGATTTGGGGGCTTGGCGGAAGTGTAATTCAACCGTTCTTTATGGGCGGAAAGCTTAAGGCAAATCTGAAAGCTAAAAAGATTGCTTACGAAAGAAGCGTTAAGAATTATGAAAAAGTAAATCTTACTTCTATGCAGGAAGTTAACGACTCTCTGGTTTCTGTAAATATGGACAGGGAAAAACTTTCAAAACAGAAAAAAATACAGGAGCTTGAACAAAAAGATTTTCAGCTTTCAAAGGATAAGTTCGCTCAGGGCGTTATCGCAAAACTTGATTTAAACCAGATGGAAGAAAATCTGCTGACTGTTAATAAGCTGGTTTATTCAAGTGAATTTGACTGCATGATAGATTATATAAGCTTCTATAAAGCAATCGCAGCGCAGAGTATATAATATAATACTTGCAAAATCGTTTAAAAACTACTATGATAAAAGCATAATGGAACAGTATGTAATAACCTTTGACGAGATAAGAGCGCTTTTAGCAGAGCAGCAGTATTCAGACGATGATATAACAGAGCTTGAAAAAGCTTTTGAGTTTGCAAGAAAACTCCATTCCGGACAGTATAGGGTTTCAGAGGAGCCTTATATTATCCATCCAATGGAAGTCGTAAAGATTTTGATCGGCTTGAGAGCAGATAAACACACTCTAATGGCCGGCTTTTTGCACGATATATTAGAAGATACAGATACAAAACCTGAGGAGATTAAGGAACTTTTTGGAGAAGATGTTTTGAACCTTGTTCAGGGCGTGACAAAACTAGGCAAACTCCAGTTCAAATCTACTGAGGAACGTCAGGCAGAAAACTTTAGAAGAATGCTTATTGCAATGGCAAGCGATGTCAGAATTATTCTTCTTAAGCTTGCGGATAGACTTCACAATATGCGTACGCTTAATTATATGACACCTGTTAAGCAGCAAAGAATTGCTCAGGAAACTCTTGATATTTTTGCGCCGCTTGCAAATCGTTTAGGGGTCGGTAAAATAAAAGCAGAGCTTGAAGATTTGTCGCTCAAATATCTTCATCCGGATAAGTATTATGAAATTGCTCAGCTTGTTTCGCAGAAAAAAGCTGAACGAGAAATGACTGTAAAACTGCTTATAGACAAGATTTCTAAAGATGTTAAAGCCAGCGGAATTAATGCTCAGATTACAGGCCGTGCAAAACATTATTACAGTATTTATAACAAAATGAAACGACTTAATGTCGCATTTCACGATTTGTATGATATCACAGCAGTCCGTGTTATTGTTGATACAGAAAAAGAGTGTTATGAAGTTCTTGGTCTTATTCACTCACAGTTCAAACCTATTCCGGGGCGTTTTAAAGATTATATTGCAATGCCTAAGGGCAACATGTATCAATCTTTGCATACCTCTGTAATCGGGCCGCGCCAAAAACCGCTGGAAGTGCAAATTAGAACCTGGGAAATGCATGAAATTGCTGAATATGGTATTGCTGCACACTGGAGATATAAAGAAAAAGGCTCCAGAAAAGCTGATTCGGCCAGTGATATTAAATTCTCATGGATGCGTAAACTTGTTGAATACAACAAAGAAACGAAAAATGCCGAAGATTTTGTTAATTCAGTAAAACTCGATTTATTTTCAGATCAGGTATTTGCGTTCACACCGGGAGGTGATGTAATTGACCTTCCACAAGGCGCTACTCCGATTGATTTTGCATATCGTATTCACTCTGATGTAGGGCATAAAACTGTCGGTGCTTTGATAAATGGACGTATTGCACAACTTGATACCAAGCTTAAAAACGGCGACATTGTTGAAATTATGACTTCAAAAGTTTCAGCACCACGTTTAGATTGGTTGAATTTCGTTGTAACAAAACAAGCTGCCTCAAGAATACGTCAGTGGTACAAGAAAAATAAACGTGAAGACCATATTGAAATCGGTAAAGCAAACCTTGAACATGAACTTACCAAAACAGTTTTTGACGAATATGTTAAGAATGGCGAATTTGATAAAGTTGCAAAACAGATGAACTACGTGAGCGGTGACGACTTATTCGCAGCACTTGGTTACGGCGAAACTACCGTAAATAAGATTATTAACCGTCTGAGAAAACCTCCAAAACAGGAAGGACCTGCTAATCATAAACCTAGAAAAGCTTCTGAAAAAGATATTGTCGGGCTGGAAGGGCTTCTTTATTCTTTTGCGAGATGCTGCTCTCCAATTCCGGGTGAACCTATTGTAGGGGTTGTAACACGCTCAAAAGGGGTTACGGTACACAGGCTGGACTGCAAAACGCTTGAAAATATTCCGGTTGAGCGTTTGATTGATATTCACTGGTCAGGTAATAATATCAACAAAACATACAGCACGACGATTCGCATCGAAACAGCTGAGAAAATGGGGCTCTTGAAAGATATTATAGGTGTTGTTTCGGATAACAACACAAATATCAACTCTGCAAACGTTAAATCAAAAGGCAAGGTTGGTATTATTGAACTTGGAATAGAACTTGATAATATTTATACTTTGCGTAAGGTTATGACAGCATTACAATCTATGCCTGATGTATTTAGTGTAAAAAGAATTCAAACATCATACAGTCATGCTCCGCAGCAGTTTACTAAGAAAAATAATAAACCCCAGAAGAAACGCAAAAAAACTTCAAGTTAAGGCTTTTTAGTGCGTTGTTTTACAGCCGCTTTTGCTTCGCATTCCTGCATAATTCTATGTAAGTTGTTTAAATCATATTGAGGCGGTAAATCTTCTGTCAACGGCAGAAAGTATTCAATTTCATAGCTTTCTGAGAATGCGGTTGGCTTCTTAGCACGCTGGAATAAAAATGCATCGCCTCTGTATTTGTTGAATAACTCCAGCAGAGGTTTATTTCCGGGCTCAGAAAGAGGAGAAACGACATCAACAAGCGGTTTGTATTTTTTATCAATGTTTTTATTGTTTAAAATCTTAAACAGCTTGTCATCCAAATCTTTATATGCATTAACGTTTTTACCCATAATCATAAGCTCAAACGGTCTTGTTTCACCGGGAAGCTTAAATAAGAAGTGAATTGCAGGATAGTTAACTTCTGTAAAGTCAAACATATCAGTTCTTACTTCTCTTTTTTCTTTAAGTTTCATGCTAGCCCACTTATCTTCTTGAATACGTTGTAATTGTTCAAGAAAATCAATGGAAGCATAATCATACTGGGATTTTTTAGAATTGCTTAATTTTTGTGTTACTTTAGGGCGTTTGTTTTCGATTTCAATAAGTTCAATTTTGCCCTTCTTTATTGGTTCAATAAATCTTGAAAGAACTTTTTCTACTGATTTTTTTGAACCGTCGCGCATTACGATTTTTGCGCCGTTGAGATCTGTCATAAAATCTAAAATTTCAGCTCTGCAGTTCCACTGTCTTGTAGCGCTCTTTTCCCTGATAGACTCGGGAGTTTTAGCTCTGTCAGAAATTTTATAAATAGGATTTTGTGGTTTAAATTGGGTAACCTGTAAATCTCCGAATAATTCATTGAGAAATTTTTGAATTTTAGGCTGCATTGTTTCGGTTATTGCATACACTTCTCTTGCAGCTTTCAATGAAACTCCGTCTTTTCTGGAGGTTAACATTTTAGCTGTGGCACCGAAGGATACAGTATCCTTTAACAATGGCGCAGCCATTGTTAAACCAAAGCTAGATGTTCTGCGCTGCTGCTTTTGCTCTGTAAACGGGGACATTAATCTAAGTCCCATAATTTGCGGGATATTCATGCGTTATTACCTTCTTTTACTACAAAACTATTAAAACCGCTCAATATTTAAAATTGCGCAACTGTAAACATTTGTAAATTAGACAAGTGCCGGATTTGCTATTGATTCTTCAATTCTATTCTCATAACCTGTAAATTCACAAATCTGTCCCGCCCATTCTCTCATAATTTCGTCTTCTTCAAGTGTATAAGGAATAGGTTTTCCGATTTTTACAGTAATATGTTTTTCGAACAGCTTTTTGGCATATCCATCAAAGCCGCAAATAGCGACAGGAACTATATCAGCCTTAAATTTTTTCGCAAACATAATAAAACCTTTGTGTACATGGCTTATAACCGGCTCTTTAATAATTTTGCCCTGCGGGAAAATACCCAGTGACCATGAGGTATTAAAAACGGATTTTACTGTTTTAAATGTTGCGATTTCCGGTTTTTCTCTATTGACTGCAAATCCTCCCAGCGTATGTACAAGAAAGCGCAGCAATTTATTGTCATCATGGAATAATTCCTGTTTTGCCATATAAGCAATGGTTTTCCATGCTGCCAGAGCAATTAGCGGAGGGTCAATATAAGAAACATGGTTGCCTGCATATATAACATTTGATTTCTTGGGCACATTTTCTCGTCCTTCAATCTTAATATTATACATGAGTTTAGTCACCGGATATACTACAGTACCCAGAAACCACATATAATAAAACGTTCTGAACCAGTTATAATCTTTTTCTGTTCTTCTATTGTAATTCTTCTCCGCTTTCATCATTTCCTTCCAGCTATACTTAAATTAAATCTTTTTCATGAACATACTTTATCTTTTTCTACATACTTAAATCCGGTAAGGTCTTCTATTGATTTTTCCCACTTATCAACCATACCGGTAACATCGTCTGTGTAAGGTATGATTTTTCCTATTCTTACTATGATTTTTCCTGTAAAAGGAATTCTTTTAACTTCTTGAGTACCGGTAATTCCAATCGGCAGGATTCC
>ERZ779935.73-NODE-73-length-13245-cov-1.73783_pt1 | contig 13245 bp, 14 predicted proteins | sample MGYA00511543_ERZ779935 | MGnify/ENA primary metagenome ERZ779935 (study PRJEB29588, sample SAMEA2146908) | human gut metagenome | biome: human gut; feature: human-associated habitat; material: faeces | place: Denmark | collected 2008/2010 ...
AAATATTAATGATGAAACAAACAACCAGACCCGTTTTATTCTGCTTGGTAAATTTTTATCACCTCAAACAGGTAATGATAAAACAAGTATTACATTTTCTACCGAGAATAAAGCAGGTGCGCTGAGTAAGATTTTAACAATACTTGATGCTCACGATATAAATATGTCTTACATTGATTCCCGCCCTTCCAAAAAGGAGCTTGGAGAATATGTGTTTTACATAGATTTTGAAGGGCATATTCTTGATGAAAAAATAAAAAAGGCTTTTGAAGAAATTATGCCGCTGGTAAAAATGTTTTATGTAATAGGTTCATACCACGCAATAGGATAAGCTTGCATTTTGAGTTTGTTTATATTATATTTACCCCTGTGGACTCTTACGTGAGTAAGATTCTGAGTACACGTGCCCGGTGGGGGCTGGGGTGGTACCTACGCCTTACTAAGGAGCAAATAGAAAAGGAAGAAAAAATGAACTTAAAGAACAAACAAGAAATTATCGAAAAATTCGGTGCTAATGCAAAAGATACTGGTTCTGCAGAAGTACAAATCGCAATGTTATTTCAGAACTTACTGAACATATGAAATCTAACAAAAAGGACTTTGCTACAAAACGCGGTCTTTTAATGATGGTAGGTAAAAGAAAAAGACTTCTTTCATTCTTAAAAGAAAAGAATCTTGAAGGTTACAGAAGCTTAATTAAAGAATTAGGTATAAGAGGTTAGTAATAAAAGAAGCCGGTTTTTTAAACCGGCTTTTTTTGTGACATTAACGTTTTTGCCCAATTGTAACAGTTCGTTATAATTGGGCAAAATTTTTTCTAAAAAATACTTTATATAATTAAGGGATAACTATTTTTATGAGGAATACTAGGGGGGCGGAATATGATTAATTTATCAAGAGCTGTAAGATTAAAAAGTCTGCTGTCTAAAGATGAGGTTAACCAGCTTGGGCGTCATAAAGTTTCTAAGTATTTATATCACCTGACCAGTGCAGAAAATTATAAAAAAATTCAGGAAAGTGGTATGCTTAAAACAACTAAGGATGGATGTTTTGGTAAACTTGAAGGAATCTTTATGACTGAATTGAAAAACTTTCTTAAGAACTGGAGGTGTAACAGAGATTGGGCTTCACGCGGAAATCTCGGCTACCTTCTTCTTAAGCAGGCTTCAAAAGGTAAGTCGGATCTAGTTATGCTGAGGATACATGCATCTAAATTAGATCATTATTCATTAAAAATAAGATCCCAAAATGTACTTTTTAACAAAAACCGGCACTCCTCTGCTACAAAACAGCATTGTTTTGAAGGGGAAGAAGTTTGTTTTAATAAGGATTTCACTAAAAATGGACACGCGCTGGAATATGTCTATGAGGACAACATTCCTCTTAAGAGCGTTGAGGTTGTTGGTACTGTAAATTGTAATAATGTAAAATCGCATCTACCGCCAAATGCGACGCAGGGGCAATGGCTCAAAGAAACTTTAAACCAATTATTTGAAGGACAGCCCGAGAAAAAGATGCTGGATTATTTTTCATAAAACAAAAAAAAGCCTGCGTGAGCAGGCTGAAAATTAGTGTAAGATGTAAGATGGGTTATAAACTTGTATTATGCTTCCTTTAGTTTTTCATTAACTTTAGACTCATAGTTTTTCCAATACCTTTTAATTGTAGGATTTTCCGGATCAGCTTCATATGCTTTTTTTAATGCTTGTGCTGTTTCATTAGTCGGATTCTTTCCGAAAGCCTTCATTGCTGCAGTAAAGTTCGAAATGTTTTTGCTGCTGGCATCTGTGTCTACAGTGTCAGTTTCTGTTTCAGGGCCGGTGACATCACCTTTTTCAGACCCATTATTGCCTATGGCTTGTGCTGCCATCCCGAAAATATTTGTCGTATTGCTTACCAGAAATGTTCCAAGGAAAGTATGACCGTTAACTCCATTCAGACGATTATAGAGTGCGGTGTCTTTCGCTGCGTATTGGCTATTGCTTATTTCTGTGTAGTAACCCATTTTATACTCTCATTTTTATCTTACATATATATAAAGTATTTAACTTTTTATGAATTTTAGTATCAATATATTTTGTTACAATACTTAATCATTTGAAGGGTGCTCTTTTAACCATTGTTCAACTATACTGTATGGCTTAGCAAAATCATCTGCTAATTTTGAATTAGAACCATACATTTCTTTAATTTTTTCAGCAGCAGTTCGTTTATCATCGTCATTATCTGCTTTTATAAAGGTATTGAAAGCTCTTCTGATGTCGGCTTTTGATGCTTGATTTTGTTCGTTATATGTTTCATCCATGCAGCTTTTTCTGGCTCTTTGCAAGACATTGCCGTCAGCATCATCAAGAGTTTTTGTATTAAGATTTTTCTGGTATTCTGCTTGCTTTTTCTTTAATTCATCTATTTCACTTTGTAAAGCAGCTTCTTTTGTTTCTGCATTGCGTTTTGCCTCGGTTGCTTTATTAATTATGTCATCTTGAGCTGCAATTTTTTCTTCAATTGCTTTTACATCTTTTTCAGCTTGTGCAATTTTTGACTCAATAGTATTACGCTGTTCTTCAGTTAATGAGGTTGCATCATTTAATTCTTTTTTGTAAGCATTCAAATTGCTTTCTGCTGTTTTTAAATCTCCCGTAAGCTTTGTTTTTGTATCTGTTGCAGTTTTAATTTCGTCGGTTTTAGTATTTATAATATCAGTTTGTTCTGCTTTATCTATTTCTTTTGTTTCAATTTCCTTGCTTATCTTAGAAAGTTCTTGTGTGTAATTAACTTCAGGTGCCTTTTCTTTTCGATTTGCTGCAATTGCTTGTCCAGCGACTCCTAATAGTGCATTAGCTACTCCATAGCCAGCCATTGCATCATAATTAGGTTCGCCAAAGCAGTTTGTGAAAATACCGCTTCCTCCAAAACTGCTATAATTGCCATAGCCCATAGAACTTCCGCCGAGCATACCAAGACCTTGCTGAAACAAGCCTTGCCATCCATTCATATTCATACTGTACATGCCTAATGTCGGTGTCATTTTCTATGTCCCATCTTAGTCTTACATGTATATAAAGTATATAATAATGATGTGATTTCAGACGTGTTAAAAACATTTACAAAACTTAATACTTTAGCTCTTTTAATAAATCTATATCTTCTTTATTATTTGCTGGTTCAAGATTTATTCGTTCTTTTAGTCTTTTATAGCTTTCCAGGACTTTTTCTCTAGAGATTTTCATCAATTCTACGTCATTATCTCCACCTCTTGGGGTAAACCCAATTCTCATGTATTTGGAGATAGCATCTCCAAATCTTATTGCATAAAGTTCTATAAATTTGGCTTGAGAATTAAGAAAATTTTTGAACATTTCTTCAAAGAGTGTTTGAGCACCGAATGGAGCTTTTTTGTCAGGCTCTATTGGCCAAGTGCATATGTAGTTTACAAAATGACAGGCATTTTTGTTTAAATTTACCATTATTCCACAGGGTTTATCATCGCAAGTGAGCAGCATACTGTGTTTGTTTTTGTCTAATGCGTGTCTAAAGCTGCCTTGTAAAATAGCATTGAATATTTCAAAATTATTTTTATCAATATTTGGAATGAGTTCTTTTAAATCTACTTCTTTTCCCAATTTTTCAATAAGGGGTGCATCTTTTTGCGTAAGTTTGTAAATACTCATCTTATGTCCGAGAAGATTTGCATTTGATATATTTATTCCTTTAAATGAGATGCTGTTTGTTTTCATAATTTTTATAAAACTTGTAAAAATAATTTTTGCGGTGTTGGCTCTTTGATTCTTGGAGTTTTTCATTACGAGCATCGTGTTAATTTATAAATCAAATGCAGCATTTTTTTATTACTGACATTTTTGATAAATTTGCCGGTGATTTTTGCATTCAGGTTCTCGGCAATTTTACGAGAAGATATATTATTTGGACGAATTTCAAATATAATTTCATTCAAGTTTAGATTATTAAATGCATAGTTTTTTAGGGCTTTTGCGGCTTCAGTAGCAAAACCTTTATGCCAATATTCTTTTTTTAAAATATATCCAATTTCATAATATTTATGCTGGTCTATTATCTCGGGCATTAAGGCTGCCTGCCCCAAAATCTTACCTGATATATTTTCAACCATTAAAAAGTAGCCGAGATTGTATTTTTTATAAAGTTCTAAGTTTTTATCAATCCAATTTTGAACATCATTATCCGAAAATTCATATTCCCATGCATACATAACATCTTTGTCTTGTAATATCTCTTTTAATTCTTCGAAATCTTCTTGAGTTAGGTATCTTAAAATAAATCTCTCTGTTTTTAGGAATATATTTGACATAAATAAATCTTAACATAAAAACGCCGGGCTAGAACCTAAAGACAATACCTCTTTTTAGACAATAATCATATTAACAGTACGTGATTGAAATGTTTGGTTTAATACAAAAACAGCAGAAAAAAACAGGATAATTAATTATCCTGTTTTTAATATGGAGTTATTCACGCAACGCTCGAACAAAATCAATATTAAAAAACATAAGTGTAGATATAAAAAATCGACTTATATTTTGTGAAATAAAAATTGTGAATTAAAAATGTACAAAGTCGCTATTTTATGGTAAAAGAAAATCATGGTTATGAAAAAAGATACTTGGCTATATACTATAATAGAAGCATTCGAGCAATTAGGTGGGGATGCAAAATATAAAGACTTATATCCAGTTGTAAAGGAATTAAGAATAAGCAAGGGTTTAAGTTGGACAAACAAATCTGAGCAAAGTATTCAGGCAACTATTGAAGAAAACTCAACTGATTCTATAAGAAATAAAAAACCTAATAAATCAGATATTTTTATAAAATATGCCAGAGGGCATTGGGGTCTTAGAAATCACAACATTGATGAAGATATAAAAATGAAAGTATTAATCAATAAGGAAATTGATATACTTTTAAATAACAGCATTATTGATAATTTTGAATATAACTGTGCTCCTCAAAAAATAATTGAAACTACAGTAAAACAGGGTAAAAAAGTATTACAAAGGGATAAAAGAAAAGTCATCAATGCTTTAATTAAGGCAGATTTTCAATGTGAAGCAAATTGTGGAAATAAATTATTTAAAAGAAAAAATTCAAATAGAAATTATACTGAAGTTCACCATCTAATTCCTACAAGATATTATAAAAAGTTTGAATTTTCATTAGATACGGAAGAAAATTTAGTTTCGCTATGTAGCCATTGTCATAATTTGTTGCATTATGGAGATAACCCTACAGAACTTCTAAAGAAATTATATGACAAACGTAAAAATCTTCTTGAGTTATGTGGAATAAATATAACATTTGATGAACTTATTAAAATGTATAAATAAATCTATAATTTATTTTATTACAAATTTTTATATTTATTTTTTAACCATTTTTCATAATCAGCTCTTATTTGAGGATTATTCCAATCTCTTTTGAGAATTTCTAAAAGTTCTTTAGCAATCATTTTTCCTTCTTCTTCCGAAATTTTGCCGACATCAATTTTTTGTTTTATTTTATCTCTTTTCATGGCAGTGTTCGAGTATTATAAACATATATATTAAAAACAACCCCCCGAAACACTATATATTACTGAAAAAGAAGGCAAAATGGATATTATAAAAATATATTTTTATGCGCCCCCCCCCCTGAAATTAAGTAATAAAAACAAAAAAGACTATATAAAATAGTCTTTTCTCTTAAACTGGGCATGAAGAGACTCGAACTCCCACGCGTTAGCACTAGTTCCTAAGACTAGCGTGTCTACCATTCCACCACATGCCCACGCTTGTTTTAATATATATATTTATAACAAGAGCATAATGGTTTGTCAAATTAAATATTCTTATTATGGTTGTATTATTTCTACAAATTTTATATAATACCTTTATTAGTGTTTGAGTTTTAACATTAAAAGGAGAGAGTTATGTTACAAAAACAATCAATGTTAAAATCATTGTTTGCAGTACTAACTGCAATGATTTTAACGGCACCGGCTTTTGCCGGAGAGGCCTCTCTTGTAGTTCCGAACATCAAAGCAGAAAATCCGTTTAGTTACAATCTTCTGGTTGTAGGGTTAATTGTTTCTGTTATTGGTGTTATATTCGGTCTTATAGAGTTTTTAAAGGTGAAAAAAGTTGAAGTTCATGAGGCTATGAACGCTGTAGGCAATACTATTTTTGAAACTTGCAAGACATATCTTGTTCAACAGGGTAAGTTTTTAATTGCTTTAGAAGTTTTAATTGGTTTGTGTATAGCATTTTATTTCTGGTATTTGCAAGGAATGGAATTGAAATCTGTTCTTATCATTTTAGGATGGTCTATTTTAGGTATTCTTGGTTCATATCTTGTTGCCTGGTTTGGCATAAGAATGAATACACTTGCAAACTCAAGAACAGCATTTACCGCACTAAAAGGCAACCCGCTGCAAATTTTAAACATTCCGCTTAAAGCCGGTATGAGTATTGGTGTTTTACTTGTATCAGTAGAACTTATAATGATGCTTGTAATACTTTTATTTGTTCCTGGAGAGCTTGCCGGAGCTTGTTTTATAGGGTTTGCAATAGGTGAATCTCTAGGTGCTTCTGCACTTCGTGTTGCGGGCGGTATTTTTACAAAAATAGCTGATATCGGATCTGACTTAATGAAAATTCAGTTTGGTATTAAAGAAGATGATCCTCGTAACCCTGGTGTTATTGCAGACTGCACAGGGGATAATGCCGGAGATTCTATCGGACCTACTGCTGACGGGTTTGAAACTTATGGTGTAACAGGAGTTGCTCTGGTTAGTTTCATTCTGTTAGGTGTATTTAAAGATTTTCAGGTGCAATTACTTGCCTGGATTTTCACGATGAGATTCTTAATGATTATTACATCTGTAATTGCATACTGGATTAATGGTGCTATTACAAAAATGTTTGCAGTACCTGAAAAGAAATTTGATTTTGAAGCGCCGCTTACAAGTCTTGTATGGATAACTTCAATCTTATCAATCATAATGACTTTCGGTGTAAGTTATTATCTATTAAGCGAAATGGGTGAAAACTTATGGCTTGTGCTTTCAATAATAATTTCTTGCGGAACGTTGGGTGCAGCTCTCATTCCGGAAGCTACTAAGGTGTTTACAAGTCCTAAAGCAAAACATACCCACGAGGTAGTAGTTGCTTCTAAAGAAGGTGGTGCATCACTTACAATACTTTCAGGTATAGTATCAGGCAACTTCTCTGGCTTCTGGATTGGTGCAATTGTTGTTCTTCTTATGGGATTGGCTTATTTTGCAAGTCAGTATATTCCAAACGAAGTGATGATTTATCCTTCAGTATTTGCATTTGGTCTTGTAGCATTTGGTTTCCTTGGTATGGGGCCTGTAACAATTGCTGTAGATAGTTATGGTCCTGTAACGGACAATGCTCAATCAGTATATGAACTGTCGTTAATTGAAGAAATTCCTAATGTTGCAGAAGGTATTGAAAAATATTACGGCTTCAAACCCGATTTTGAGAATGCAAAGACATACTTGGAAGAAAATGACGGTGCAGGCAATACATTCAAAGCTACTTCAAAACCGGTATTAATTGGTACAGCTGTAGTTGGTGCTACAACCATGATATTCTCATTAATTCTTGTAATTAAGGAAACTCTTGGAATTCAGCCAGAGATGATTTTGAACCTGTTAAATCCGTATACACTGCTAGGATTTATAGCGGGCGGAGCCGTTATCTACTGGTTCTCAGGAGCTTCCATGCAGGCTGTAACAACAGGTGCTTACTCTGCAACAGAATTTATTAAGAATAATATTAAACTTGGTGAAGCTGATGATAAGTGTGCTAATCTTGCTAACTCAAAAGAAGTAGTAAAGATTTGTACCCAATATGCTCAGAAAGGTATGTATAATATATTTATAGCCTTGTTTGGCTTTGCTCTGGCTCTAGCATGCTTATCTGCCCCTGTTGGTGATAATGCAGCACCTGTATCATTCTTTGTAAGCTATCTGATTGCAATTGCTGTATTTGGCCTATTTCAGGCTGTATTTATGGCAAACGCCGGCGGATGCTGGGATAATGCAAAGAAGATTGTTGAAGTTGATATGAATGAAAAAGGAACTGAACTCCACGCAGCTACAGTCGTTGGTGATACAGTGGGGGACCCTTTCAAGGATACTTCATCAGTTGCTATGAACCCGATTATCAAATTTACGACTCTGTTTGGTTTGCTGGCAATGGAAATTGCTATCAATCCTGCATTCAAGGCTCATGCTAAGATTGCCGGAGCGGTAATTCTGGTAATTGCTCTTGTTTATGTAATTCGTTCTTTCTATGCAATGAGAATCCCTGCAAAGAAAAAGGATTAATTCTAATTTGTAAAGTGGCGGGGCAATTTATTGCCCCGCCACTCTTTCTACTTAATTTTATTCATACATTAAAACTATAACAAAATCATTCTCAGGATTGGCAGCTAGTTCTAATAATTCATCAGGCAGTCGATCTAGATGAGTTGTATAAATATCGGCAATTTTGGGCTCACTTATTAAAATTTCATTCCAAGCATAATCATCTCTTAAGATAGCGCTGTTAAAATCAGCATCTTTTTCTATTCTACGCTCTAAGAATTGTTTATATGCATCTGCCATTTCAGAATCTATTACACTCATTCGTTCCAGTGATAATATTTCATCGCCTAGTGTATTTTTAATTTTATCCATTCGTTTTATATATTCGTCATCGCTAATATTTAAAATATTTTTAATATTATAAGATATTATACCTTTCAAATCAGATGTTTTTGTGCCTTTTGGGACGCTCTGCCCATGATTAATTAAATCATTTTTATTATAGTAAACTGAAAGTAAATGGTTTCGATCTTTTGCTGTCGATTCCATATCAGAACCTGCACCTACATATTGTTTGTTATTTGGTACTTGTAAAATAAAACCACTGCCATAGCCTTCCCAAAATCGTTTATTTACAAAACTTTTACTTGTTCCATCAACATAACAAGCACATAATACCCTTTTACTCAAGTTATCATTACTAGCTAGTATAAATTTTGCAGTATTTTGTAATATACTAGCATCTTTTTGCAAAGCTACATTTTCAGGAGTATGTACATAAGCATGAAAATTAGGTATTTCTGAACGTTTCACTATTCGTACTTTATACTCTTTACCCGAGCGTTCTTTTTTTATTGTTATCGTTTTTGCTTTTTTATGATACTCGGCTGGTGGAGTTTGGGGTAACATAAAATCTTCCGATTTATTTCTTTAATTCTTTTTTCTAACATTTTATCAAGATATCTTGTAAAATCATCTATTTCTTTTGAACTATAAAGTATTTTTGCAAGTTGAAAAGTATTGTCTTCTTTAAGTATAAAGGCAACATTATCAAAAAATTCTTTTCTTTGATTAGTAGTTATTTTGGAATTCAGTGGTTCAAGATATTCTACTTGGTTTTTATTTGTTTTCATAAAATCAGCTACTAGGTTTGCTGCTTTCAATACATTAATAGTTTTTTCAGAATCTACCTTGCTAAATCCTGAATTTTGTAAAATATCAACAAGTCTTTTAGGGGATATGTCTACATCTTGTAATAAAGTAGCAATAGAAAGTATTTGTTTATCATAATCACTTAAATTTTTATATAGTTTAGATTGTCGAATTTGTTTTAAATTTTCAATGAAACTTTAGTGCCGGGTAAAATCGATACGATATTATCTACATTGTCTAATTTATTAGTGTTTATTAATGACTCATTACTATGGCTTAGTTTTACTATTCTGTTTGCGAAAGATAAAAATTCGTTATCTGAGGTTGGAACCGCTGGAAAAATTCCCTTTAAAAATTTTTGACGTGGAGGAGCAAAGCTATGGCCTAAAAATACTTCTATTAATTTATCTATTTCCTCAGGAGTCAAATCTTCTATCTCTTTATTTATAAAACTTTTGGGTATTTCGTTATAATAATTAAAAAAATGAATGTTATCTGATAATATATCATCAATAACTGTCATGTCTTTTTGTATAAATTTTTCTATGTATCCTTCAACCTGTTTAATACAGTTCTTGTAGTTATAGTAACGTGCTATATCTGCTAGACTCTCGCTTATATATTTATTACTGTGTAATTCCGGATAATTAATAAAATCTTGCAAAAATTTTAAACTGTTATCAGAATAAATATAGAAATTCTCCCTAGAAAGGGCTTCTTTTAGTGATTTATTTGTAGATAGAGCACTATTAGATAAAAACATTTCTAAAAATATAGCATTTAAATTTTTGTCTTTTTTATTTAGCGTATCAATTCTATCGACAAGATATTTACATTCAGGATAATCTTTAAGCTTGGTGTTATTTATTAATTGTTCTTTTGTTACTTTAGAAGGTCTAACATATTCTAATTTTCTGCCATTAGGGTCAATATGTACATTGGCTTTTCCGAATAGTTTTTCTCCTGTTTTCCCAGTGGCTTTAAAACCTCCACCGATTATAGGTGACATAATTGCACCGCCGGCAAAGCCTTCAAGCGCCGAATTAAGAACTTCTTCAGCACTTCCGCCGTCATAAGCTGTTCTGAATGCATTATCAACAGCACCGCCAACTGCACCGTCAGCAGCCATTTCTGCGCCGGATGCCAGTGCGCGTTTGACGATATTACCGCCAGTGTACTCGTAACCTGCAGGGTTAGTTAATGCAGTCTTAACTGCTTGTTTAACTCCACCTTTTGCCGTTTCCTCTGCCATTTCCTTGCCAACTTGTTTTACGGCCTGAACACCCAGTTTTGTCGCAACAGTTTTTCCTACTGCTCCTCCAAAACCGCCCGTTATTGGGGCTAAAACGCCGGAAAAAGCTCCGGTTGCGGCATCATGGCCGGCATCTTTGAGAGTATATTGTCTGCCTCCTGATACAGCATCAGCAGCTTTTAAACTTGTTTTTATTGCAGCTGCACTTGCTCCTGCTGCTGCAACTCCGACTGCTATTGAAGTTCCTCCTGAAAATGGGGCAGCAGCTACAGAAGCAGTATAAATTCCAACTGCAGCTATGCCTGAAACAATATCTGCTCCAATGTCAACAGCCATATCCTGACCTTCATTGTATCCTTGTAATGCAATTTCGGATTTTAATTTAATTTCACCTTTAATAAATTTTTCAATATTTCCCGGAGTATAATCCGCTCCGGTTAATTCTTTAAATATCTCCGGACGGCGCTTCACATTATTATTAAATTGCTGAAATAGTTTCTTTTCTGACTTTTGTTGTTCTCTTACTTCATCAGAACTATCACCTATTCCTGTCAGATTTTTAAAACCATTCCATGATGAACCAATAAAACCATTGCTTTTTTCTGCCTTTTGTAAATTTATACTTACATTATTAATTCTATTTTCTAATGTTTTATTAAAATTATACGTTTTTCCATCAATACTTTTTACTTTTTTATCAGTACTTTCTACCTGTTTGAAGTAACTTTCTTTTAATTCTGTACCATCAGCAGCAAAGTATTTTGTTTTGCCGCTTTTTGTAACAGAATATCTTCCAGAAGGTTTTATGTCTATTTGCCCTTCATGCTTTTCAAAATACTCTTTATTGAGTTCTATATTGTTTGCTGCATAGTATATTGTCGTACCATTTTGTATTACAATTTTTCTGCCGGATTTAAGCTTGATTGTTTGTGCTTTTGAGCTTTTCTGTACAACTAAACCTTCATTATTTTGATTGTTTGTACCTTTTAGAAAAATAGAGTTTTTCTGTAAGTTTATCTTGCCTTCATCTGATAAAATCGATATTATCTGTGTATCAGAAAGCTTTTCTGCTTCTTTATGCGTTTCCCTGTATTCTTCTAACTTTTTTGAAATTTCTAACCTGTTAAGCATTCATACTCCTTTTTCAATTTGGGCATAACATTTTACATAAAATGTTATGTTTATATATTTCTATTTGGTTTCTAAAGCTTCAGATGTGTTTTTTTATTTGAAACTCCATTTCTAAAGCTTTGTTCATCTTTATTTTAAAGATGAATAACATTTTATGTAAAATGTTATGTTATACATATCGGCAAGTATTGTATGAAACTTTAGCGTTTAGGAGATTATTGTTACAAAACGTTACATAGAAAATTAATGAAAAATTAATAATTCAAATGTTGCTTAAGATTTGTGTTTGAATTAACATTAAAATGTTAAGAGAAAGTTACTACAAGATAAGAAGGAGTTAAACTTATGGTAAAAGTAGCAATTAACGGATTCGGAAGAATCGGTAGAAACACTTTAAGAGCAGCTATCAGAGAAGGTATCTTCAATGAAATTGAATATGTTGCAATCAACGATCCTGGTCTAAAACCGGCAGAAGCAGCTCTTCTTTTCAAACATGACTCTGTAATGGGTAAGTTTGATGGAACTGTTGAAGCTTATGACGAAGGTATAATCGTAAATGGTAAGAAGATTAAATTCTTTGCAGAAAAAGATCCTGCACAGTTACCTTGGAAAGATATGGGCGTAGAAGTTGTTGTTGAATCAACAGGTTTCTTTACAGATGCAGAAAAAGCTAAAGCTCACATTACAGCTGGTGCTAAGAAAGTTATTATTTCAGCTCCTGCTACAAACGAAGATATTACAATTGTTTTAGGCGTAAACGAAAAAGAATATGATCCAGCAAAACACAATGTAATTTCTATGGCATCTTGCACAACAAACTGCTTAGCTCCTGTAGCTAAAGTTATCGATGAAAAATTCGGTATTGTTAAAGGTTTGATGACAACTGTTCACTCATACACAGGTGACCAGAGAATCTTAGACGCAGGTCACAAAGATCCTCGCAGAGCTAGAGCTGGTGCTTTAAACATCGTTCCTACTAAGACAGGTGCTGCTAAGGCTGTTGCTCTTGTATTACCTCAACTTAAAGGTAAATTGGACGGTTTCGCTATGAGAGTTCCTACTCCAGACGTTTCATTAGTAGACGTTGTATTCGAACTTTCTAAAGATGTAACTGTTGAAGAAGTTAATGCAGCATTAAAAGAAGGTGCTGATGGACACGTTCTTTGCTATACAGAAGAACCATTAGTTTCATCTGACTACATCGGTACTTCTCAGTCTTCAACTGTTGACGCTTTATTAACTCGTGTAATGGGCGGCAATCAGGTTAAGATTATTTCTTGGTATGATAACGAAATGGGTTATTCAACAAGATTGGCTGAAACTACTAAAATGGTTGCTTCTAAATTATAATTTTTTAGAAACAAAA
>ERZ779935.78-NODE-78-length-12973-cov-2.10884_pt1 | contig 12973 bp, 15 predicted proteins | sample MGYA00511543_ERZ779935 | MGnify/ENA primary metagenome ERZ779935 (study PRJEB29588, sample SAMEA2146908) | human gut metagenome | biome: human gut; feature: human-associated habitat; material: faeces | place: Denmark | collected 2008/2010 ...
GAAAAAAGACCATTTCAATTTGAAATAGTCTTTATTTCCATTTATATTTCTCTTTATCTTTTAATTCATTATATCTGGCACTCGTCCTTGTGGTATTGAGAACTTTGGAAATTCCGCCTACATTACGGGATATAGACATTTCATTATCATTAAGGATAATTATCATGTTGCTTTTTAAAAGACTTGCGTTATTAAGAGCCTCGTATGCCATTCCTCCTGTAAGCGCACCATCACCTATTACTGAAACAACGGTATAATTATCTTTGGAAAGTTCTCTTGCTTTAACATAACCCAGAGCTGCAGAAATAGAGGTTGAAGCATGTCCCATACCAAAAGCATCACATTTGCTTTCATTAAGGGATGGAAAACCGCTTAATCCGTTAAGCTGCCTTAACGTATTAAATGCTTCTTTTCTGCCGGTAAGAATCTTATGGGCATACGCCTGATGACCTACATCCCATAATATTTTGTCCTTTGGCAGGTTCATGGTAAGATGCAGTGCCATAGTAAGTTCCACAACGCCGAGACTTGATGAAAGATGTCCTCCGTTGGTACTTACATTCTCAATAATGCACTCTCTTATCTCATCTGCCAGCTCATTGTAGTCTTCTTTATTAACTTTTTTTATATCATTTGGTTTTTGTATCAAATCCAATATCATATTATTCATTCTTTCCACAATTAAATTAATAAGTCCTGTCAGTAAGGTATTTAATGAGTTTTATAATAAAATCACGTTCTTCCACGTCATTTCCAAGGAAAGAAACAATATCACATGCTTCTTCTGACATAACTGCAATATCATGTTCTGATTTTTCAATTCCATTAATGGTAATGTATGTCTTCTTGTTGTTTTTTTCGTCGCTGTGAAGAGGTTTTCCTATCTCCTTTTCATTGCCATAGATATCAAGGATATCATCTTTAATCTGGAAAGCGAGTCCCACAAGCTCACCGACTCTTCTGATTTTTGCCAAATCTTCATCGTTGCAGCCTGCCAGTACAGAACCGGTAAGCATGGCACCTTCGATTAAAGCCCCTGTTTTTTTCTCATATATATAATATAACAACTCATCACTTATAACTTCTCCGGTGTGGAGTACATCGGCAGACTGACCGCCCAACATACCGTTGATACCGGTCTTATCTCCGAAAATCTTTAAGGCTTTTACTGTGCGTGTTGAAATTTCTGTATCAAAAATTTTAATAAATGTCTCATACGCCTGATGTAAAAGTCCATCACCTGCAAGAATCGCCGTTGCCTCACCGAAACGAGCATGTGTCGTTGGCAGTCCACGCCTGTAGTTATCATTGTCAATGGCAGGCAGATCGTCATGGACAAGCGAATAAGTGTGCAGCATTTCGTATGCAGCCATACAAGGTTTAACAATGTCCGAATCACCGCCAAACAACTTGTAAAATGAGTGCAGAAGTATCGGACGGAGTCTTTTTCCGCCGGCATTTACGCTATAATTCATTGCCTCACAAAGTTCTTTATTAAAGCCTTTTTCTTCCGGGAGGAACTCTTTAATAACATTGTCAGCATAATCGGTTCTTATCCTTAATTCTTCCTTAAAATTCATCCTCATCCACACTTTCAAAAGTATTTTCATCCTGTAAAATCTGTATTTTCTTTTTTACGTCATTTAAGGAATTATTGGCTTCGTTAATTAGTTTTATCCCTTTTTCATATTCTTTAAAAGCATCTTCAAGTGTTGTTTCTTTATTTTCAAGAACAGAAATTGTATCTTCAAGCGATGCAAAAGTTTCTTCAATCGTCATTTTCAGTTCCCTCTTTTTTAGTTATTTTTGTCGCTGTTGCTGTAATTATACCGTCAGTTACATATATATTCAATGTATCATCCGGTCTGATACCTTCAACAGAATTAATGTTGCTGCCGCCCTCGTCACATACATAGGAATATCCGCCTTTCAATCTGGCGAGAGGTGAAAGTCCATCAAGCCTTGTACATAATATCTGAAAAGCTGAAGTATAATTTTTCATAACTGCATTAATACTGTTATTTAATTTATAATAGTAATTTCTTAAAAGATTTTCTCTGGCTTCAAGTATATTGGCCGGTGAAAGATAATTAAGCTTTACGTTATATGATGATATCCTGTCACTGTAGTTTTTTAAAAATCCGTTAATGCGAATATTAAGACCTGCATTGAATTCCAAAAGACGCTCACGGATCTTGGAAACATCACTTACAGCCAATTCTGCCGCTGCAGACGGTGTAGGAGCCCGTAAATCTGACACAAAATCAATAATGGTAAAGTCTGTTTCATGTCCTACCGCAGATATGACAGGTGTATTACAGTTAAATACTTCTCTTGCAACACATTCCTCATTAAATGCCCATAAATCTTCTATAGAGCCTCCGCCCCTGCCTACGATTATAAGGTCAACACCGGCTTTATCAAGAAATCTTATTCCGGTGCATACAGACTCTGCCGCACCTTCGCCCTGGACTTTGGCAGGATATAAAATAATATCAATTCCCGGATTGCGCCGTCTTGAAACACTTATTATATCATGGACGGCTGCTCCCGTTCTTGCAGTAACCACACCAAGTCTTTTAATGTTTTTAGGAATAGGCTTTTTGTAAATTTCATCAAACATGCCCATTTCTTCAAGCTCATTTTTCAGATTAACAAAACGTTCATACAATTCTCCACTGCCAGTCTCCTTGATTTCTCTAGCGTATATCTGATATTTGCCTGATGCCTCAAATACGGAAATATTGCCTGTAACAACAACTTTCATTCCGTCCCGCAGTCTGAAATTGAGTCCTTTCATACGGCTGCCCGCAAACATAACAGCGGAAATTGTGCTGTCCTTATCTTTAAGTGTAAAATAAATATGCCCTGAAGTGTGATACTTAAGATTACTGATTTCACCCTGTATATTAATATTCTTCAGGACAAAATCGGTATCAAACATATTTTTTATATAGCTGTTAATCTGTAAGACTGTATAAATATTAGCCATAATAATCCTTTATTTAACGATTTTTGCCAGTACGCCGTTAACAAAGCCGTATGCCTTTTCATCACCGTATTTCTTGGCAAGCTTGACAGCTTCGCTTATCGAAACTGCATTTTCTATATTGTCATCATATAATATCTCATATACCGCAATACGCATAATGGAAAGCTCAGCCTTGCCTATTCGGTCAATGTCCCAGCCTTCTGATTTTTCGGAAATAACTTTATCTATTTCATCTATATGACAGAGAATGTCCGTTACTTTACCGGTAATTTCTTCTGCTGACTTACTGTCGAGAGCAGGCCAGTTCTCTTCTTCGTCACCTGATTCAGGATATTCCGCAAAAAAAAGATTCATCTGACTGGCAAAAGATTCACTGTCGTGGAATTCATAACGAAAAAGTACTTTAAAAACGGTTTCTCTTAATGCTGTTCTATTCATGTATATTTCCTCTCTTTGGATTATAAAATTAAGAGTGCCATAAAATACATTATAGCACTCTGATTATACAATAAATATTAAAATATAAAAAGTAAAAGTTTAATAATATGCAAATTATTTATCTTCCGTAGTAATATCATTAACGTTTACGTTTACTTCTGCAACAGACATTCCTGTCATAGACTCTACCGATTGTATAATTCTTTCCTGTATTGCCTTACAGGTCTTAGGGATATTGTATCCATAAACAAGATTCACGGTTACAGAAATTGTAACGGTATCTTCAGCCATATCAACCTTAATTCCCTTTGAAAGGCTCTTAATACCCATCTTGCTTACAATTTCATTGGTTATGTTGCCGACAAGTGAATATATCTCCGGACCTTCCGTAGCCGCAATTCCTGCAATTACAGCAATTACCTCCTCTGAAATATGTATATTACCTATATCTGTATTCTGGATATGTGCTTCTTTTTCCATATATTTCTCTCCTTGTGCCAGATTGTCATAAAAATATCTTATGCCATTATTATAATCAATCATATAATTAAATGCAAATGCTATTTATCTCTGGATTCCACAGGAGTAATTGTCAGATTGGTTACCGGAACGTCCGTTTTTCTTGTTACAATATCTTCAATCTGGGCTATTTCTGTTTCGGTAAGTGATTCACGTTCCACAACAACATCTACTTTGTCATTAAGTATTGAAACAATTACATTATTAAAGCCCTTGGCTTCCAGCATTAATTCTGCTGCCACTTCTTTTTCCGATGAAGTTGTAATGGCAACCATTTTTTCGGAAGCCGCAGTTTTTTCTGCTTCAGATATATTGACATTATTTATTATATCTAAAAGAGTCTGTTTATTACTTGCACGCATCTGCTCACGTTCAAGTTTGGCACTTACAATGAATTGGGAGGTGCTTCCTGATGTAAACACAGTATTGCCGGGTTCTGCTATATCAACATCTTTAAGATCTTTATCAACATCTGTTCCCACAACTTCTTTGGTTTTGTTAGCAGCCGCATTTTTTTTCTTAACACCGTCTGCGTAATTTATGTATCCTGCAACGGCAATCATTAGTGCAAGTACCGTAATAATTATTTGGTTTTTTTTGAAAATTTTCTTCAAGACTATGCCTCCATTTTTAATACTCTTATTTTATTTGCGGAAATCCCTAACAGCGCACTTACCGCATCCGTAATTTCAGATACAACTTTCATATCGCCTGCACCTTTTGCAACAATCAACACTCCCAGAATTTCCGGATAATCATTGTTTTCTGTTTTTTGCGTATAGTTTTCCCCTTCCTTCACATTCTGCATATTTTTTCCCGAATCTTTTAATGTAACGGCAACCTTAACATTACCCACCCCCGTTACGGAGGAAAGCAGTTCCTCAAGCTGTTTTTCCATAGATGTTCCATAATCTGTTGTCGTTTTGTCAGCTGCAGAGTTTTGTATATTATATTCATAACTTTTTGTTTTGACAGTATTTTTAGCAGGAAGTTTAATTACTACAAGCAGAATACCTGCCAAAATCAAAAGAATCAGTTTGTCTTTTTTCATTGTTTTTAATTTGTCAAGCCACTTCATTAATCTTCCCCTTCCTTTGAATCAACAGGTTATATTTATATGTATATTGTTCCTATCAATTTTATATACGTTTGAAATATATTTTTTTAATTCGGTTACCGCTACGGAATAACTGTTGCTGACATCAAATCCTTTTGCTGCAATATCAAGTGAGGTTATTCTTCCATAATCGGAATCAGTCCTGTCAAACTCAATTTGGGCTTCCGTCTTTTCAAGGGTTATGCCGTAATCAAGAAACTTATGGCTTAAGCTGTTTTTCAAGGTTTCATTAAACTCATTTAATATAAGTTCTTTTCCATAACTTCCGGCAACGGATATTTTATCAGCCATTTCCCTTGACATATAGTCGGATTCGTTGGTTTTTAGAAGTGTCTCAAATTGGTTGTCAGAGGAAAACATATTAATGACAGGCTTCATGACCAGAATTATCATAATCAGCCCGGTAAACATATTTATGTATTTCTTATAGCGTTCGTCATTTACAAGGTTAAGAATAAAAGAAGCAAATACATAAAAACAGGCAATTTTTTTAATTATATCCAATAAATAATCCATTTTTATCCCACATTCAGATTGGTTGATGCACATATAATTGCGATTGTCAGTATGAAAAAAACAGTTGCATACAATAAAGTCTTTAACATAAGGCAGAAACTTATATGAATTGTGTTAATGCTGTTGACTATCCTTTTATCGGATACAGGTTCAAGAATAGCCGATACTCCCTTATAGCTGATTGCGATTACCGAGGTTTTGACAACAGGTATAAAACAAATTACAAGAATGGCAATCATAGCCGAAATTCCTATACCGTTTTTTATAAGGGTTCCGGAGGCAAACACAACGGAAGAAACACTGTTTAACGTATTTCCGATTCCGGGAATTGACTGCATGACCTTCCACATCGTTCCAACTTTCATAGAGTCAACTATAGGGTTTATAAGGCTTCTTATTACATTAATTCCTATTACAAAAGTCATAAGTGATTTTAGTGTCCACTCAATAATCGTTTTTATTAATTCACCCGCTTTGGTAAAAAGTGTGCCGTTAGCCATATTGTTAATTAATCCGATAATCATATATGTATAAATCATCGGAATTATAAAATTAATAAGCACCTTTTCAATCAATGTTATTACCATTATAACAACCTGATAAAAAGCCGTTGCCGTACTTTCTCCCGTTGAAAAACCAATCGACAGAATGTACACCGGTGTTACCGCTTCCATAAAAGACGAAAGTCTGTCCATAGTATTTTTAACGATTTCCGCAACAATGGTATATCCCGACAACATACATACAATAAGTGCCAGATAAGTTATGTAAAAGCCTGTCTCCGATATTTTCCCTGACAATACAGTAAAGGCTATATTGGAAAATAAGGCTGCCGTAAGTCCGACAACAATCAATTTGATTATGATTGCCTTTTCATTGGCAAGCTCTGAAAATATTGCAGATGAAAACATATCAAGCAATCCTGAAAATCCTGTGTCAAAATCACCTTTTATAATCTCCCTCACACAGTCCTCAAAATCAAAGGAGTTGTCCTCTTTTAACACATAATTTATATCGCTGAAATCATACATGGAAAGTGGATCGGATTCTTCTTCTGCAAAGGTTCTTACAGGAACAAGCATTATCAGTAAAAAAGAAATTAAAATTATTTTCATATTACAGCCCGCCTATTGTCTCAAGAAGTGTGATCACTACAGGAAGTGAAATAACAAGCATTGAAATTCTTGCAAATATTTCTATCTGTGATGCCACAGCGGAATACCCGCTGTCTTTACATATGCCGGAGGCAAACTCCGAAACATAGGTAATTCCTGCCATTTTCAGCAATAGTCCCACATAACTGCCATTGGAATCAAGGAATTTATTAAAGGTATTAAATGCATTTATGATGTATTGTATTTTGGAGCTTACAAGTACAAAAATCAGAAAAGATGTAGCTATTGATATGTACATAGAAAAATCACTTTTCCATTGTTTAAGTAAAATTGCAAGAATCACTCCCGTAATTCCTATAAGTGTAATTTTTAATATTTCCATACTCTTATTTATAATGAAAACATATCCTTTATTGAACTGAATAACTGACTTATATAGGGAATAATCCAGTACAGAACAAGTAAAAGTCCCGCAAGACTTGTAAGGAATGCGTGTTCTTCCCTTCCGCTGTGTTTCAATATCTGGCTGATTACCGAGACAAGTATTCCTACTGCCGCAATCTTAAAGATTAATTCAACTTCCATTTCATATCCCCTATATTATTATTATCGATAAAATAATACCTGCACCCACTGCCAGACATCTGTACATTCTGCACTTTTGTGGCAGAATATTTTCAGTATTATCTATTTCATTCTGCAAACGTGATAAAAATAAATCTATTTGTGAAAGTTCTCCTGATTTATCAGCAAGACCCAGAACATCTTTAAAATTAAGGATGTCCGCTTTTATATTTTTTGAAAGGTGCATATTTAAAAAGCCATCATTCCACTTCTGTTCCCAGTTTTCATAAAAATTACCTTCTGTATCGGAAGCAATATTTTCTAAAATATTGTCTATATTCATACCGCATCTCGTTGAGATGTTGGCAAGGGCTTCGTTAATCGTACAAGAACCATAGGCTATTTCACCTTTCAGTAAAAACATCATTTTTTTAATTTCAAGTAATTCGTTATACTCTGCTTTTAAATCAAGTGACATCCTGTAACCGTATAAAGTTGTGGATATCATTATAATGATAATTCCTGCTATTTTAAGCATCTATTTGTTCACCCCTTTCGTTATATATTCCCTCAAGTGTTCCCGGCCCGTTTTTCTTTGACAGAATTATAATCCGTTTAAAAAATCGAATGTCCTTCTGCATATACTCTTCTAAATTATCGGCGTGGATGCTGGCAAGAATTTTACATCCACAGGTAATTGCTTTATTTAATACATTAATGTCTTTGTCACTTCCTATTTCATCAACAGCTATTATTTCAGGAGCCATACTTCTAAGTGCCATAATTATTCCTTCGGTTTTGTTATTAATCATTACATCTGTCCGCATCCCAACGTCATTTTCAGGACTCCCTAAATCCGTTGCTGAAATCTCGTTTCTTTCGTCTATAACCGATATATTAAAACCTCTGTTACCATAACCATCCGATAAAAGACGGATAATATCCCTTAAAAGTGTGGTTTTCCCACATCCCGGAGGCGAAACTATTATAGTATTGCAGATGCTGTTATTGTCAGTAATATATTTTATGTATTGTTCACCGCAGCCCTTTATCTCGTTGGCTACCCTGATATTTAAGGATGAAATGTTTTTTAAAGTTGTAACATGTCCGTTTTCAATTACCGCTTTACCACATATTCCTACACGATTGCCGCCTTTAACGGTAATAAACCCGCGTTTTATATCATCCTCGTATGCATAGAGTGAATAATTACATATCTTGTCCATAATTTCTTTTATTGTAGTCTTGGTTACAATAGTTTTATCAATAAAACAACAGGAACGCCTGAATTTTACTTCTAAAGGTCTGTTAATCCTCAGTCTGATTTCGGTTATTTTATCTTTGTCACTATGGGTTTCTATGACATTTTTTATATCTTTGGGTAAATAATTTATTACGTTGTCAATCCGTTTCATAGCCTGCCTCCGTTTCTCTTTATTCATTATTATGTAAATTTGAATGAAAGTATGAATTTATATTTCTTGACGGGATTTTATAAAAGAATTAAAATGAATACGAATATTTAGGAGGATAAGAAGTTTATGAAATTTATTTTTGACATCATCAAAGGAATTTTTATCGGTATAGCCAATATTATTCCCGGAGTAAGCGGAGGAACCATGGCTGTTTCAATGGGCGTTTATGATAAATTAATCAATTCCATTAACAGTATCATCAAAGATTTTAAGAAGTCTTTTCTCACTCTTCTCCCACTTGTTATAGGCATGATTGGCGGAATCGGAATTTTCTCATATATAATTCCATACAGCCTGTCACATTACGCTTTCCAGACATGTATGTGTTTTACCGGACTTATAGTCGGGGGAATACCACAGATAATAGGCAATGCTTCCGATGCACTTAAAAAAGAAGAAAGAAAAATGAGATTTACCCATGTTATAGCTTTTGTCATACTTGCAGCACTTGCGGTTATAATGGCAGTTGCAAACGGAAACAATTCCGGACCTTCCGTTATTACTGTTGATTTTAAAAATATTGTTATTCTTGTAGCAATAGGTATTGTTGCTGCCGCTACAATGATTGTTCCCGGCGTAAGCGGTTCGCTGGTCCTTATGATACTTGGTTATTATTCGGGAATTATCGGTACAATAAGAGATTTTATTTCATCCCTTAAGAATCTTAACTGGAGCGGTTTAGGACATTGCATTGCGGTTCTTGTACCTTTTGCAATCGGATGTATAGTGGGAATCCTTCTTATTTCCAAACTGATTTCATGGTTGTTCAAAAAGTTTGAATCAGTTACATATTGTGCAATTCTCGGACTTATAGCAGCCTCTCCTTTTGCTATATTCTATAAGATGGAAAAATGTACTTTTTCAGCTGTAAATATCATTGTGGGCATTATTTTATTTGCCGTGGCATGTGCGTTTACATATCTTTTCTCAAAGAAAACCAACTCTGCAAATTAATTTTGGCATAAATTAAGCCTGTACTTTAACCGGTACAGGCTTTTAATTTACTATTCTACTGATTTAAGGGATTCCACCATAGGAATCTTTTTTAATTTGTTATACATTGTTAAGTTAACGATTATTCCGAATACAATGGTTATTGCAAATGATATTATGTATGAATACCAGAAAATCATCTTTGGAAAAATCACATCATCCATTTCAACTACGGTCATTATATAACTATGAAGTATTTTGCCAAGTCCAAGTCCGATAATTGCACCTATTATACTTAAAATAACATTTTCCCTGTATACATAATTGGCAACCTCTTTATCATAAAAGCCAAGGACTTTTATAGTGGCAATTTCCCGTATTCTCTCTGATAGATTAACATTTATAAGATTATATAATACGACAAATGCTAAAAGACCTGCCGATATAATGAGAATTACGGTAATTATGCTGAGTGAAGATATTGTATCATTAAAATCAGAGGAAATACTGTTATAATACGAAATTGATTTTATACCGTATTTCTTAATCATTTCCGTACCAAAGGCCTGCTGTTCTTTATCGCCTTCAATATTTAAATTGGCGATAAAATAATTTTTATCAGGTTCGCTGCCTGTTACTTCTTTATAATATCTGTCATTTACAAATACATACTGGCCTACATACATATCAACAATTCCGGCTATTTTAAATTCATAGGTCCGGTCATCAATGGTTACTGCTACGTTGTCATTTTCTTTAAGATTAAAATCTTTTGCCAATTTATAAGTTACCAAGGCACCGTCTTCAGGAATAACCGCAGTTTCTTTGCTTGTGTGATATGTAAGACCTGTAAAACCGGAATACCTTTTTCCGTCATCAACACTGACAATCGTCACATTTTTAGTGGTATCCTCTGATTCGCTTTTTTTAGCGGTTCCCATATGGGATGTCATAATATAAATATCTTTGATATTCTTATTTTCTTTATATTCATCATAAAAGGAGTCTTTGTCACTCGCTTCACTGAATTCACCTGCAATATCATAGGCAAAAATAGTTCCATACTGGTCAGACGTAACTTTTGAAATACTGTTTTTTATACCGAAACCTGCAAGTATCAGCGCCGTACATCCTGCAATTCCCGTTATAGTCATAAAAAATCTCTTTTTATAACGTAAAATATTTCTTGCGGTTACTTTCTTCGTGAAGTTAAAATGCTTCCAGATAAATGGTATATGCTCTAAAAATACTTTTTTACCATTCTTAGGTGACTTAGGTCTTAAAAGCAATGCCGGAGTCTCTGTAAGCATTGAGAAGCATGAAGCAAATGTTGCAAGTACGTTTATAAGAACCGCAATCATAATAGCAAGCCCGCACATGGAAATCTGGGGAACTTCTGTAAAATCTGCCACAGTATATACAATATTCCATGCATTAAATATAATTCTTGGGAAAGTTAAAAGTCCAAGCACACATCCAAGCACTCCTCCTGCTAAAGATGCCAAAAGCGCATAGGTTATGTATTTGCCTGCAATGCTTATTTTATTATATCCAAGTGCTTTTAAGGTACCTATTCCGCCTCGCTGTTCATCAACCATTCTTGTCATGGTTGTGAGACATACAAGAGCTGCCACGAGATAAAAGAATGCCGGAAATACTTTGGCTATTGCATCCATTCTGTCTCCACAGTTCTTATAATCCACAAAGGAATAATGGGAATTTCTGTCAAGGGCGTAAAAAGTATAGCCGCCAAGCATGGCATATTTTTCAGAAAGATTATCTGCATTTTCAATTACTTTTTCTTTAACAGGTGTAACAATATCAAAATACGTATCACCGTAGCAATATTCATCTTTTGCACCTTTAACTGTAGCAAAAAGGACTGTATATCTGTCACCTGTAAATTCATCTTCTGATATGAAAAGGACATCGGAAATTTTACCGCTTCCTACGGTTGTTGTGTCATATTGATATGACAGGTAGTATGGTGTTGAGACCTTTCCTACAACTTTATATGAGGTACTCTTAAGGTTATCGTCTTTAATTGCAAGTTCTGTTCCAAGCTCTATGGGTTCTCTCGCAATTCCATAGTCCCTAATAACACATTCTCCGGGATTTTCGGGGAACCTGCCCTCTGTCAATGTGATTTTATTGAGGTTATCGTCTGATGAGAAATCGTAGGAAAATATCTGTACAGTCTCATCATTATCATGGACATTGGTAATTACATCAATGCTTGTAACACCCTCTATCCTGTCTATGCCCTCTGTTTTGCCAAGTTTTTCTATATCCGCATCGTCAAATCCAACATTGGAATACATCTTTAAATCAAAAAGATTGTTGTTGTCAAAGTATGTATCCGCCGAGTATTTCATATATCGTGCCGACGATTTTACGCCTGTAAAGAAAGCCACACCTACAAGCACAATACCAAAAATCGATATGAATCTGCCGAAGCTATTTTTAATTTCCCTGAAGGTATCTTTTATCAATGCTTTCTTCATTACCACTCAATCCTTTCTACAGGTATAGGATTTTCGTTGATTTCGATTTCCGATATAAGTCCATTCTTTACCTTTATTACTTTATCGCCCATTGCCGTAAGTGCCAGATTGTGGGTAATTACTATTACCGTTACATTTCTTTCACGGCAGGTATCATATAGAAGCTTTAAAATTGATTTACCTGTATTATAATCAAGTGCTCCCGTAGGTTCGTCACAAAGCAGTATCTTAGGATTCTTTGCAAGTGCTCTCGCTATTGCCACTCGCTGCTGTTCACCGCCTGAAAGCTGTGCAGGAAAGTTGGTTTTACGTTCTTCGAGTCCTACAGCTTTTATTACTTCATCGATATCAAGAGGATTTTTACAAATCTGTGTTGCCATTTCGATATTTTCCCTTACGGTAAGGTTCTGTACCAGATTGTAAAACTGGAAAACAAAGCCTATATCATATCTTCTGTATGTAGTAAGCTGTCTGGAATTGTAATTACTGATATTGCAGCCGTCTACAATAATCTCTCCCGATGTGGGCGTATCCATGCCTCCCAGGATATTAAGGATGGTACTTTTTCCTGCACCGCTGGCACCTGCAATTATTACAAATTCTCCTTTTTCCACAGAGAAATTAACACCTGAAAGGGCATTAATATTAACTTCTCCCATTTTATAGATTTTTTTAACGTCTTTTAACTCTATGTAACTCATAATTTCCTCCCTGTGTCTGTTAATATTCACATATTACCTTTCTATGATTATACTGTAGTATATTTTAGGAATTAAATCAATAATCTTTCAAACCGTAAC
>ERZ779935.82-NODE-82-length-12724-cov-1.91396_pt1 | contig 12724 bp, 14 predicted proteins | sample MGYA00511543_ERZ779935 | MGnify/ENA primary metagenome ERZ779935 (study PRJEB29588, sample SAMEA2146908) | human gut metagenome | biome: human gut; feature: human-associated habitat; material: faeces | place: Denmark | collected 2008/2010 ...
AAGAAGTGAAATTGCAATTATTATAAATCCTATTATAGCAAGCAGTCTGCCTTCAACGTATTTTGATATTTCTCCAGCTGCAATCAAGCCGATAAAGCAGACGACTGCTCTTGGAAACATTAAAAGTCCTGACATAGAAGGACTATAGCCTATTAAACTCTGCACGAACATTGGTACAAGCAGCAGAGTAGAATATAAAACAACATTTATAAATGCGCTTGCAAAGGTACCGAATAGAAAATTTCTGTCCTTAAATACTCTGATATCAATTACAGGATACTTATATTCAAGCTCCCAAACATAGAAAAACACGAAGGAAAATATACAAATACCTGATAACCAGCATATCCAGGTTTCATCAAACCAGTTATGCTGCTGTCCTTTGTCAAGTACAACCTGCAGGCATCCCATTGCTATTACGATAGAAGCGTACCCGAAGATATCAAATTTTTTGTTATATTTTTGTTTAACCGGCTGTTCATCTGGAACAAACAGTTTGACTAATAATAAAGATAAAAGACACAATGGGATATTTATAATGAAAATCCATTGCCATGAGTAGTTATCAGTTAAATAACCTCCAATAAAAGGGCCTGCAAGCGGTGAAAACATTGCTGCAACTCCGAATAATCCCATAGCAACCCCGCGTTGTTCTTCTGGAAAAACTTCAAGTAGAACTGCCTGACATAAAGGCAATATACAGCCGCTTCCAATACCTTGAATAACTCGTGCACCAATAAGCGCCTGAAGATTTGGCGAAATTATAGCAAATACAATGATACTATATATAAATAATAACTTTTTGCCTATAAGCCTTACAAGATAACCTGTAACCGGAAGCATAAGGCCTCCTGATATTATGTAACAGGTGATAACGGTATTTGCTTCATATTGAGTTGCACCATAAAAACCTGCGATATGCGGCTGGCTTACATTAGTTCCAGATGACGCAGCCAGTGCCAGAAATGATGGTAGAAGTACTGCGATAGCTATTATAAACGGGTTAATTTTCTTTTCTTCCATCTTTTATTCTTACCTTTGGTACAACTGACATACCAGGAACAATGTTATAACCTGAGATATCTTCATCAAACAATATTTTGACAGGAACTCTCTGGACGATTTTTACGTAGCTGCCTACAGCATTCTCCGGCGGAAATAAGCTTGATTTAGCTCCTGTGGCGCGCTGAATACTTTCAACATGGCCCTTAAATCTTTTGCCGGGATATGTATCCACTTTAATCCTTACGCTTTGCCCTTCCTTCATATGTGTAAGCTGAATTTCTTTAAAATTAGCAACTACCCAAACCTGCTCCGGTACAATATTCATTAAAGGCTGACCGATATTAACATAATTACCTTTTTCTACACTTCTGGCTGCAATTTTACCGGACTGCGGGGCGTAAATCTTGGTGTATTGCAAATTCAATTTTGCTTGTTCTACTTCTGCTTCAAGACGTTTGATTAGTGCTTCATCAGCCTGTGTTTTAGCTCTATTTGAATCAAGAGCATGCATTGAGGCCATAGAGTTTTCCTGAGCTGCATTAAACTCTGCCTCTGCGACTTCTAGAGCAGTTTTACTTCTTTCATAAGCCTGCTTTGATACAATTCCATCTTTGTACAGGTCTTTATATCTTGCAAAATCTTTTTGGGCAAAATCAAGCTTTGAAGAGGCTGATGTAATATCTTCATAAGACTTGTTAACTTTGGATGAACTCTCATCAACCTGCTTAACAGCAATATTTAAACCTGCTTTTGCTTCTGCAAGCTTAGCTTCTGCCTGATCTAATGCAACCTCAAAGTCTTTCGGATCGAGCTCTACCAGTAAATCGCCTGTTTTAACTTCCTGATTATCGTCTACAAGCAGTTTTACGACCGGTGCTGCAACCCTTGGAGCAATTGACACAAGTCTTCCTTCTACAAATGCATCATCTGTTGACTGAAAATAAGTAGAGTGTATTGCAGCTACAATACCTAGTATAATTAATATAACACCTGTTATGGATGGTACTATTACACGTTTTTTCTTATATTCCGGACGTCTTTTTTTTAATCTTGCTTTTGCTTTTTTTATAAAATCTTTATTATTCTTGTCTTCATGTTTTCTAGCCATAATCTCACCTAATTTTGTATTACAACCTTGTCTTTTAAATTAACTTCTATTTTATTTAACGTTTTCAAAAATTTTTCTATTTCTTCCTCTGAAATATTTGCCACTGTATCCTGCCAGATATTTAATATTGAAGGAAGTACTTTTTCGCACACATCTAATCCTTTTTCAGTGATGTATAACTTTTTCACCATTCTTTTTTCTTTATCTATTGCAGATGTTAAGTATTCTTTTGCCTCAAGTATAGAAACAATTCTTGTTATATTGGGTCTGTCTTTAAGAGTAACGCATGCAAGCTGGCGCAGATACATACCATTATTTATTTTAAGTGTATATAGTACAGTAAATTGTTCAGGAGTAATATCAAAACAATTTTTTACAAACTGCTGGCCTGCAAAAATCTTAGATAATAGCCCTATTCTAGAGAGTCTTAAGCCAATTTTTTGTTCTAATAAAATATCTTGTTTCATAAAATCCCTTTGTGTTATCATAATAACACAAGAAGGATAAGTGTAAATATGACATTTAAAAAAATTCTAATTATAAGTTTATTTTTAATTTCACTCCCGGTTGGTGCAAAAGAATGTACAAACCGTCTGGATTATATGAATATGGACTGGTGGAAGAATTATAATGATGAAGTGTTAATTAATCATTTCCAGACATTATATGAAAATAATCATGACCTGAGAATAGCAGCTTTAAAAACAAAGCAAGCTGAAGAAAATATTAGACTAGCCGGAGCAAATCAGCTTCCTCAATTAGGTTTTGACGGAAGTGTATCCAGAGTTTTCAGAGGACCGCGAACACAATTTGGCTCTGTGGTAATTCCTAAATATATTCAAAATGAAATATTTTTGCCTCTGAATGCTTCATATGAAATTGATATATGGGGGCAGAATTATTTGAATCGTAAGAGTGCCAAAAAACAGGCAGAAATTGCAAAACAGCAGGAAAGAGCTGCATATATTTATATAACCTCTAGTTTTGCAGCTGATTATTATAATTTGATTAAAATGGATGAACTTGAAAGAAATCTCTTAAAAATCATTGATTTACAAAAAAATATTGTAAGCATGACTGAAAAGAAGTATAATTCGGGACTGGCTTCAATAAACGAAGTTTTAGATGAAAAGCAGATATTAGTTAATTTTGAAAAAGATTTGAATAAGCTTAAGGAAAACAAAAAAATATTGAATGATGAGGCTGTTGTTCTGCTAGGCCTCAATACTGATAAAGCAATTGAGCTTTCTGATTATCAGTCGATATCTTCCCCTCAAACTCCTGAAACTCTTTCTACAACTATTATTCAATTCAGACCAGACTTAATTTCTTCGGAAGATTATGTGAAAAAGTCGGGTATTGATGTAAGAGTTGCAAGGCGTGAGTTTCTTCCCAAATTTATACTCTACGGCAATCTTGGTTTTAATGCCTATAAATGGAATAGAATGTTTGCAGGAGAAACTTTTCTTGCTAATGCCGGGATAGCTCCTCGTTGGGATATATTTACCGGAGGAATTAAAATGGCAAGATATAGAATAAATAAGTACGAATATAAAAAAGCTGTAGAGATCTATGAAAAAACTGTACTGACATCAATTCAAGAGGTTAATGACGCTCTTGCAGAAGCAAAGACAACAAAGGCAAATCTTATAAAGTCGGATGAAGATTACTCTATTGAAAAGGAAAAGCATATATTAGCAGAAAAACAATTTAGCATTGGAGATTCTTCGATGCTTGATGAAATGAAATCAGAAGTAAATCTATACGTCGCTAAACAGAGAAACATTGCCGCAAAAATCGACAATGTTATCTCATCAATATCTTTATATAATGCCGTTGGCGGCATAGATTATACTAAAAACGATCTTTAATTAGCAAAGAAATTAAGTTTTTCTGTAAAACAAGCTTCATCGTTTATACAGTTTTTCTGAAGATATCTTGATATTCTGCCTCTGTCTTTAAATAAAAGGACATATGGCAAGTTTGGATAAATATGATACTTCTGGTTGAAAAGTTTAGTATCTTCAGATGCAATATCTAGATAAACGAAATTGTAGGACTGGCTATATTTATTTTCCATGTTACTAAAAGCCTTTTTGATATCCTCCAGATTATCAACCCAGCTTGCATATACGAGTATTGCCATAGGTTTATTACTTTCGCTTGCTTCTTTGTATGTTATAGCTTTAGATGGCAAAGCATTAAAGAGAATTACTGTTAATAAAAAAAGTGTTGATAATATTTTTTTCATATGTACATCCTATCTTTTGTATAAAAGCGGATTTGCATATTTATGCAAATCCGCTTAAAGTATTAGTTCTACTCTGCTTTAGAAATAACATCCATTTCTTCAGCTGAAGCGTAAGCAGAATGACATCCGCAGTCAACGTAAATAACTTCACCAGTAGTACCGCTTGATAAATCAGATGCAAGATATAAACCTGCTTTTCCAACGTCTTCCAAAGAAACATTTCTTTTCATTGGAGCTCTCATTGTAGCAGCCTTAAGCATTTTAGAAAATCCTGCAATACCCATTGATGCAAGTGTTTTTACCGGTCCGGAAGATAAGCAGTTAACACGAATACCTTTGCTGCCTAAGTCTACAGCAAGGAATCTCATAGCAGATTCTAATGCAGCCTTTGCAACACCCATTACATTGTAGCTAGGAACTGATAATACAGAACCAAGATATGTTAATGCAAAAATAGAGCTGCCTTCGTTCATAAGAGGTTCAGCATGTCTGCAAACTCTTACAAGAGAATATGCGCTAACGCCAAGTGCGATATCCCAGCCTTCTTTAGAAGTATCAACAAATCTACCCATCAAATCTTCTTTAGGAGCAAAGGCAACAGCATGAACAACAAAGTCTAATTTACCGTATATTTTTTCACATTCTTTGAATACTGCTTCAACTTCTTCTTCTTTTGTAACATCGCAGCTCATAATAAGCTTAGCGTTCATACTTTCTGCAATAGGTTTAACTCTTTTTTCCATAGCTTCGCCGGCGTATGTAAATGCAATATCAGCACCTTCGTCAAATAGCTGTTTTGCAATACCATAGGCTATACCATGTGTATTAGAAACACCAAAGATTATACCTTTTTTACCCTTCATTAAATCCATAAAAAACTCCTCTTTTCCTAATCTACGTTTCAAGAATAACAGAAAAATGAATTCATAGCAATAGAGAAAGAGGAATTAATAACAATTAATTCCTCTTTCTACAAGATTATTTATATTTTTTATCCAATTCTTCCTCATAGAATTTCTGGAGTAAGCCGGTTATACATTTTGTATTTATCTCAAGCTCATATCTATATCGATCTCTTAAAACTCTTAACCACAAACCCAGCTGATTAGCTTTTGCCGTTTGGTATGCTGCACTTAAGCTTTTATTAAATTCTTTACCATCATCATCCTGAGCATAAGCAGCCTGGTATGTTTTGTTTTCAAAAGTGAATGATACCATTGCACCTTTGCCTCTTTCTAAAGGTTTTCCATTTAAATCTGGCGCATTCCTTCTGAATATAACGATTTTAATCTTAAATATGCAGAGTAAAGGCAATCCTGATCAACCCCCTGTCTATTTAAAGCTATAGTGTAATAATGGCTAACCCAATTGAGTACCAGTGAAGTATCGTTGGCCAAGTTTTGAGGTAAAACTCTTTTCCAACCTTTCTTTTTAGGCCCATCAATATTTTTAGTGAATAAAATCCAGGTACTTCCATCTAAAGATAAACCAAGATTTCTTTCAGGGATAAATGGTGGTGTAATCGAGCTGTTTGAAGTATTCGAAGTTGTTGAAGTACTAGACGATGTGCCGGAAGATGTACTGGAGCTGCTACTAGAAGTACCACTAGAACTGCTTGAGGTACCAGATGACGTGCCAGAAGATGTACTAGAGCTGCTGCTACTAGAAGTCCCGCTAGAACTGCTTGAAGTAGTAGATGATGTACTAGAACTACTACTTGAAGTGCTACTAGAAGTGTTTGAACCAGGATTGCCAGGTTCATCCGGAATAACCGGCAAATCCGGCATGTTTACAGGTTTCTCTGAAACAGTTCCATCCTGATAAACATATATTTTGTATCTGTCATAACCGTCTTTGTTTGGTTTCTTCGCACCATTTGTGTCTATCTGAATTATACCAGGTGTTTTTAATTCTTTGAAATCTGTAACAGGTAGAACCCAAACAATCCCGTCATTTGTTTTAAGTGTAGCTTTCCCATCAAGGCTGGCGTTAGCAATACAGCTTACCTCAGAGAGCGCATTTATTTTTGCAGCAAAAAGTCCACAAAACTTAGTTGTGCCTTCATATTTTTTGCCTTCATAAATAACCCATTCAGTATTGCCCAGAAACTGAGGAGCATTTTTGCCGTCAACTTCCGGATACAAATCCTCATCATGTACCATAGAAGGTACAAGACGTGCAGTTAAGTTATATGCCTTTTTAAACATACGAGCTTCTCTAGCCGGTATAATCTTTTTTAGTACCTGTAAACACAGTAATGCAATTACTATTACACAAGCTACAACAATAAGAACTTCTGCAAGAGAAAAACCTTTTGCCATAAAATGTTTAATAGCTGTGCGTTTGTCTGTACAATTAATGATGTGTTTCTCAATCATACTTTTCCTTTCTTTAACATAACATTTCTATCAAAATGTTATGCTATCAGGCAGGATAACAGATACACGCAGAATAATAATGCTGGAAAAAAATTAAAAAGTATTAAATATAGTAGTAATTTGAAATATATATAACATTTTGATAGAAATGTTATATATTATAACCAATATAATTATAGCATATTTTATGTAAAATAAAAGAGCTTGATTAATATCAAGCTCATATATAAGTACATATCCCAATCAACAACAAATTTAAAATTTATAATAAGTTTAAAGCAATACTCGGTGTTTGGTTAGCAGTTGCGAGTAATGTTGCAGATGCCTGCTGGAGTATTTGAGCTTTAATATAATTAGAAGATTCTTCAGCAACATCAGCATCTCTTAATGTAGAAAGTGATGATGTTATATTTTCTGACTGTACATTTATTGATTCAACAGCAGATTCAATCCTGTTTTGAGCAGCACCAAGTGTAGTAGTCCTTGCAGATATTTCACTAATTACAGCATCAATCTTATTAAGCATTTCATTTTGTCCGCCTGTAATTTGTTTTCCATCATATCCAGAACAAAGTTTTGCAACTTCTGCTACTGTAGCACCGCCAACACCGCCAAAAGTTTTGAATAATGCAGATACATGCCCATTTTGGAATAAAGAAGCATCAAGAGCAATTCTGCTTGCTGCATCACTGTATAAACCAACTTGAAGGTTAATATCATCTGTTAGTGAACCATCCATCATCTTCAAACCGTTAAATTCACAGTTAGCACTAATACGGTCAATTTCTTCTAGTCTTGCAGTAATTTCAGAAGCAATTGCTTTTAATGAATCAGAACCATAAGTCCCATTGGCAGCCTGTTCGGTCAAATCTCTTACACGCTGTAAATGTGAGGTAATTAAGGAATAAGTATCCTCTAATGTTGTAAGCATATCTGCGCCGGTTGAGGCATTATCAGATGCTACATCTAAAGATCCTAACTGTGTTTTCCAGGTTGTCGCAATAGAATAACCTGCTGCGTTATCGGCTGCATGATTGATTTTATACCCGGTCGTCATTCTTTCAATACTCTTGTTTAGCATTGATGTCGCAGCATTCAAGTTCTTCTGTACTATTAAAGACGACATATTTGTATTAATTGTAAGAGCCATTCCCTAACCTTTCTGACCCGGTGCAGAAATCTGCACTATATTCCCTAATCACATAGTGAATTATAATCTCTCTTTTTATTTATATATAACTCACATATCCTTGTATACAAACATTATAGAATAACTAAATAAAAAATACACTATGTACGTCTTTAATATTTACAATTTTTTACATTTTAATTTTTTCAAAGAAATTTTTAAGGCTCGTATCAGCATTGTTTTTAGCGCTTTCTACTGCATTTTTGATTGCACTGATAAATGTTTCATGAGGGTATGCACTTGCATAGTCATTTTTTATCGGGCTTAGAGTTTCCTTAATTTCTTTAGTAACATTCGGTGAAATACTATTAATTGTTTCTACAAACCAGTCATCTTTGACTGCCATGTCGCAGTATGCATCTAGAGCTCCTTTAGCTTGATATATTTCCTTATCTTTTATTAAAGGACGAGGACCTGCTGCTTGAATGCTGTTTCTGCCAATATTTTGTGCTTCTTGAGCTGCTTTTTTAAGACCATAAAGAACTTCGTTTCTTCCTTGAAAATTTACGTTGTTAATATTTAAATTCATATTTTACCTCCTGATTTATATAATACCTGTAAATATTTTTTTTGCTATTTGTATTAAAATATAAATATTACAGGAGGAAGTATTATGACAAAGGTATTAACAATCGGCAGCGCTACAATGGATGTTTTTGTTGAGTGCGATGATGCAAATATAGTTTCAGTATGTTCGAAGACAAAAAATTCTGATTTTATGAGTTATCCATATGGCTCGAAGATTGATATTACAACCTTTTCTTCAAATGTTGGAGGCGGCGGTGTTAATACAGCCTGTAATTTTGCTAATTTAGGGTTTGATACTTCTGCTATATTTAAAATAGGTGAGGATATTTATTCAGAAGGTATTTTAGATGCTTTCAAAAATAAAAATGTAAATTTAGCTAATATAATTCAAAATAAAGAAGCATCCACAGGGTTTTCAATAATTCTGGTAAGTTTTCAAGGTGATAGAACTGTTCTTGCTCATAGAGGAGCAAATGCTCAAATTATGGAAAGTGAAATTAATTTTAAAGCCATTGAGGATGCTGATTTAATCTATGTTGCGCCGTTAAACGGAGAATCTAATAAAGTTTTGGAGTCTATTGTTGATTATGCGCATGAGCATGATACAAAAATCTGTTTTAATGCAGGTTCGACAAGTATTAAAAGAGGTTTTGAGCACATTAAAACAATTCTCAGATCTGCCCATATTGTGGTTATGAATAAAGAAGAAGCTACAATGGCTACAGGTATTCAGGTAAGACCAGATACGAAGACTGAGAAATTTTCACATGAACTTATTCATAGAGATGTGAAGAAAATGCTTACAACCATGAAAGTCATGGATTATCAGATTGTTGTAATTACAGATGGCGGCAAAGGGGCATATGCATATGACGGGCAGAAATTCTATTTTTGTCCTGTATTTCCTTCTCCAGTAATTTCAACTTTGGGTGCCGGTGACGCTTTTGCTTCAACTTTCTGCGCAGCTTTAGAGAGAACAAAATTAAATGTTGGATTGTCACTTATGTATGCATCAGTTAATTCTTCCAGTGTTGTTTCTGAGTTTGGGGCTACTGAAGGGCTGGCAACATTTGAACAGATTGAGGAAAAATTAAAAAATAATCCGGATTATACTTATTTAGAGGGTTAACATGTTTTTGATGATTTCTCCCAATATGCTGAAAACTTACGAACTTTGTCCGAGAAAGTTCTATTTACGTTATGTCAAAAATATTTCTATGCCTGTAAATGATGATATTTTTGAATTTGGAAAAAACATCCATGCCATTGCTTCATATTATTTGCGCGGAGAAAATATTGATAAAATGGAGCTTTCTCTTTCTGAACGTGAAGCTGCGGTATGGAACTATTTAAAGGGCATAAAATATTTTGGATATGAGGTTGTTGATACAGAATATAATTTATCTCTAAAACTAGGAGATGCTTTCTTTGGAGGTCGTCTTGATGCGCTTGTTAAAGAAGATGATACATATTATATTCTTGATTACAAAACAGGTTCAGCTCCTAAGAATGCGAAATTTGATTATCAAACTATGATTTATCTTCTTGCAGTAAGTAAATTTTTTAAAACTGATAAGGTGAAATTTATTTATATTGATTTGAAAAATAAAGAAGAGCTTGCCGTTGAATATTCTCCTGAACTTGGAGAAGAATATCAAAAAAGGTTAGTTAATGCTGCCGGAAAAATAAATAGTGATGAAATTCCACCTAAAAAAACTGAGTGTAATTGTGAATATAAAGCTGTTTGTTTTTAACATGATATAATTTCTAATATGAAAGAATATTTAATAGATACACATGCTCATATAGATATGCTTGAAGCCCCTATTGAATTAACTTTGCAGCTAATGAAAGATTACGGGGTAAAAAAGGCTGTGATACCATCTGTAGAAGTTTCTTCGATGGAAAAAGTTATTGCAGCTGCTGAAGCGGATGAAAACATTTATGCAATGATTGGCATTTATCCATCTGAGGCAAAAACTTATACTCAAGAAGTCGAAGACAGAATGATAGAACTTGCTAAAAATCATAAGGTTAAGGCGGTGGGCGAAATTGGGCTTGATTATTACTGGGATAAATCTTTTGTTGATTTGCAGAAGGAGGTTTATGTAAAGCAAATCTTACTGGCAAATAAACTTAATCTGCCAATAGTTATCCATGACAGGGAAGCTCATAAGGACGCATATGATTTACTTCTTGAGTACAATCAATCATCAAAAGCTCTTTTTCACTGCTTTTCCGGTAGTGTTGAATTTATGAGGGAATGTGTAAAAAAGGGCTGGTATATAGCACTTGGCGGTGTTGTAACATTTAAAAATGCTGTAAAAATGAAAGATGTTGCGCGGGAAATTCCTCTGGATAAATTAGTTTTGGAAACAGATTCTCCGTACCTTACACCTGTTCCTTTCCGGGGTAAGCCGAATACTCCGGCATATGTAAGATATGTAGCAGAAGAAATTGCTAATTTAAGGCAAATGCCGCTTAACGAACTTATTGATATTACAACGAACAATGCAGAAAGGTTTTTTGAAATTTGAAAAGGGGTAAATCTAAAGAACGCTTAGATAAAATACTTGTTGATTTGGGTTTTTTTGAAAATAAAAGCAAAGCATCTGCTGCAATTCTAGCAGGGAATGTAATGATTGGAACAGAAGTTGTTACAAAAGCAGGGTTTCAAATAGATCCTTCAAAAGAATATGATTTTAAGGTTAAATCAATGCCTTTTGTATCCAGAGGCGGGTTCAAGCTTAAAAAAGCTCTTGAGAGCTTTGATGTGAATGTACAGGATAGAATTTGTTTTGATGCCGGTGCTTCAACTGGAGGCTTTACAGATTGTCTTTTGCAGAACGGTGCAAAATTTGTTTATGCAGTAGACGTTGGTTATGGACAGCTAGATTGGAAAATAAGAAGCTCTGACAAGGTTAAAACCATAGAGAAAACAAACTTGAAAATCTGCGGAGTGAATGATATTTATGCAGAAGGTGAAGTTATGGCGGATTTGCTGGTATCTGATTTATCATTTATCTCGCTTGAAAAAGTCTTGCCAAATTTAAAAACTCTTATGAAACCTGATTTTCATGAAATGATTTGTCTTATTAAGCATCAATTTGAAGCAGGCAAAGAATTGGTTGAAAAAGGCGGAGTAGTGAAAGATAAAAAGACTCATGAGATGGTTATTAACAATGTCTTAAACTGCATTTGCGGACTAGGATATGTAATCAGAGGACTTACATATTCTTCTATTAAAGGCCCTGCAGGCAATATTGAGTATCTGGTTCATTTTAGTACAGAAGGTGAAGAATGCAAGCTGCCTGTTGCAAATGTTGTGGCTCAGGCGCATGAAAATTTGAGTTAAAAAAAGAACCGGCTTACAACTCCGGTTCTTTTTTTAATTTTACTACTAATTAAACAGCTTTCTGAACTTTTCCGGCTTTCAAGCAAGAAGTACAAACTGTCATTTTCTTAGTTTGTCCGTTTACATTAACTCTGATGTCTTGTAAATTTGGAGTTTGTCTTTTTACAATTTGTTTATGAGAGAATGTTAATTTAGCTGCTTTAATAGGTTTTTTTCCGCATACTTCACATTGTTTTGACATAGTTCTATTTCCTTCTTTCTACCAGTGTATCTCAAGTGTACCTTAAAGTATTTTATTTTACAAGTGCATATGTAAATTTATTGTAACATTTTATCAAATTTATTTTTTAGAGAGTTTAGTTTTTGTATGGAGATTAATAACCAGACATTTAGAGCTAGACATTTGGCCGTGACTAAAAATACATTTAAAAATGTCACAACCAAAATTGATTTATATGAACTTACATCAAAAGATAAAAAATTTCTGGAAAAATTGAAAGATTCTGTTGATTTTGATAAAAGTTTGAGAGATATTCCGGAATTCGATCGTAAGCGCTGGCAGAAAGTTTTCAACTATGCCGTTGAATCTGCTCAAGATGCTGGCAGCAAAGCGTATTTAGCAGTATCAAACTCTAGACCTTGCGGTATTTTATCATTTTTTGACGATATTAAAAGTTTTTACCTTGATGCAATCTGCGACATACCGCAGCCGAATGGAAAAAGGGTGAATTATACTGGCAGCACCCTGTTTTATCAGATGTTTAAGCTCGCGGAAGAGTTAAAAATAAAATTAATCAAGCTTTCGGCTGTAATTGACGGTCCTATTGATGTTGTATCAAAATACAAAGAAAAGGGCTTTAAGGAAATTGGCATGGATGATGAGTATGTGAAGATGAGCTGTAATAAATAT
>ERZ779935.97-NODE-97-length-10800-cov-1.84933_pt1 | contig 10800 bp, 8 predicted proteins | sample MGYA00511543_ERZ779935 | MGnify/ENA primary metagenome ERZ779935 (study PRJEB29588, sample SAMEA2146908) | human gut metagenome | biome: human gut; feature: human-associated habitat; material: faeces | place: Denmark | collected 2008/2010 ...
TCAAGGTTCAGCTTACAAAAGTTGAAGGAGCACAGGTTCCGCTTCCAATGGGTGGTAAAGTCCGTCAGATTATTGTTGATCTGGATATGCAGAAAATGGAAGCAAGAGGGCTTACGCCTGCTGATGTTACAAAAGCGGTTGCCGGCCAAAATGTTATTATACCTTCCGGAAACACAAAAATTGGCGGCAAAGATTATCTTGTTTCTTTGAATAATGCTTCGTCAACAGTAGATGAGATGAATAATTTCCCGATATTTTCTCCAAAAGCAAATCAGGTTGTTTACCTTTCAGATGTCGGATATATTCACGATGGAAATGCTATTCAGACAAATATGGTAAGACAAAACGGCGCACCGGGATCTTTAATGACTGTTTATAAATCAGGAAGAGTATCCTCTCTTAAAGTTGTTGACGGAACAAAAAAACTGCTTCCGGTAATTTCCAAAATTATTCCTGAAAGTGTAAAGATGCAGGTTCTTTTTGATCAGTCTGTTTTCGTAAAAGCTTCAATAAGAGATGTTATTTTTTCAGGAACTCTTGCTGCGCTTCTTACAGCGTTAATGGTTTTGATATTTTTAGGAAGTGTTCGGTCAACTTTTATTATTGCAATTTCAATTCCACTGTCCGTGTTATTTGCGGTTATATGTTCTTCTATTTGCGGACAGACTATAAATATGATGTCCCTGAGCGGTTTGGGGCTTGCTATAGGTATGCTTGTTGATAACGCAACAGTCGTAATTGAAAATATTTTAAGAAACAAAGAGGCGATGAAATCTGCCACGATTAAAGAAGTTATTTATAAATCTACAGCAGAAGTCGCAACCCCGACATTTGTATCAACCCTCTCAATATGTACTGTTTTTGCGCCGATATTTTTGATGGAAGGGGCTACAAAATACCTTTTTATTCCGCTAGCGATGTCTGTAATCTTCTCAATGCTCGGGTCTTATATGCTTTCCAATACGCTTGTACCTGTACTTGTTGATAAGCTTCTCAAGAAGAAAGAAGTCTTAGACAGTAAATCATTGCTTTTTAAAGTTAATAATTTTGTCAATGTAAATTTTGAAAAACTGAGAAAAGTTTATAAAAAATACCTTGTACGCTCTATTATGGCGCGGCCAAAGAAAGTCGGTGCTGTTTACGGCATAATAATTTTATCTTCACTTCTGCTTATTCCGTTTATAGGCGAAAATTTCTTTCCGGAAGTTGATGCAGGTCAGATAAGACTTCACGTTTATGCTCCGCATGGTACAAGAATTGAAGAAACTGCAAGGGAATTTACCAGAATTGAAAATACAATTCGAAAAGTCATTCCTTCAAGAGAGCTTGATACTATATTGGACAATATTGGTCTGCCTGCAAGCTCACTTAACCTTGCGTTTATGGACAGCTCTCAGATTGGTGTCGGCGACGGCGAAATTCTGATTGCGCTCAAAGAAAATCATAAGCCGACAAAAGATTATGTAAAACAACTTAGAAAGACTTTGAATAAAGAATTTCCTGATACTGTATTTTTCTTTCAGAATGCTGATATGGTAGGGAAAATTCTTAATTTTGGACTTGCGTCCCCTATTGATATTCAGATACAGGGTAAGAATGTTACCGAGAATTATAAACTTGCTGTTAAAATGCTTGAAGATATTAAAAAAATCAGAGGAGTTGCCGATGCTCATATTCACCAGATTACAGATGCACCGGAATTAAGGATAAATGTTGATAAAACACGGGCAGGCATAATGAACCTTTCACAGGAAACTGTTTCCAGAAATGTCCTGACAGCGCTGACTTCAAGCGGTCAGGTTGCTCCTAACTACTGGGTTGATCCTGAAAACGGGGTTAATTATACTCTTGCTCTGCAGGTTCCGCAATATAATGTTGATACTGTTAAAAATGTTACTGATATCCCTGTTGCATACAGCCATAACTCTCCGGTCAGACTTTCAAATATAGCTGAGGTGAGCTCAGGTGTAACCTCAAGTGTTGTAAACCATTATGACATTATGCCGGTTTATGATATTCTGATGAACCTTCAAGACAGAGATCTGGCAGGTGTAGCTTCTGATGTTAACAAGGTAGTTAAAAAATATCAGAAACAAGCTCCAAGAGGTACTTTTATAAATATTCACGGTCAGGCTAAATCTATGAATTATGTATTTTCATCGCTGCTGTCCGGTTTAATGCTCGCACTTATTCTTGTTTATTTATTGATAGTTGTTAATTTCCAGTCTTGGAGAAATCCGTTTATTATAATTACTCCGGTGCCGCTTGCTCTTTCCGGAATTATATGGATGCTGTTTGTTTCTGATACAACATTCAGCGTTCAGGCTCTGATGGGTTCAATAATGGCGGTAGGCGTTTCCTGTGCTAACTCAATACTTGTTGTTTCTTTTGCAACGGACAAGATGAGAGCGGGTTATTCTTCTGTTCAGGCTGCTATACAGGCCGGCTATACAAGAATAAGGCCTGTTATAATGACTGCTTCTGCTATGATTCTTGGTATGCTTCCTATGGCGCTGGGTATTGGAGAAGGCGGAGAGCAGAACGCACCAATCGGACGTACAGTAATTGGCGGACTGATGTTCGCAACTTATGCAACACTGGTTATTGTTCCGATGCTTTTTGCAATTTTAAATAAAAATAAAAAGTTCGAAAGGATGGATAATGAAAATTAACCGTAAAAATATAATAATTGCAGTTGTCGTAATCTTTTTCTTAATTGGAATAATTCCGAAAATTGCAAGGTACATTACAACATCTTTAAATGCAAAAGAAACTCAGTATGTTGCATTTGTTGAGAAACCTCAAATTTCTGACGGAGCAGACTCGCTGGAACTTTCCGGTGAATTAAAACCTTTTTTACAGACTGAAATTTTTTCAAGAATTAACGGTCTTGTAAAGGACAGATATGTACAGTTAGGCGAAAAAGTTAAAAAAGGCCAGCTGCTCGCAGAAATTGATACGCCTGATTTGGATGCAGAAGCTGCAAGTGCAAAATCAACTTTAATTTCGGCACAGAAACGTTTAATGGAGGCAAAGTACCAGCTTGATTACGCATCGAGAACTTATGAAAGGTACAGAAATTCTTCTCAAGACGGCGCTATTTCTGCTCAGGAACTGGAGGCTAAATATAACAGTTTCAAGACTTCCGAGATGGCTTACGAAGGAGCAAAGGCTGATGTTGAAAAAGCTAGAGAAGATTTGAACAGGCTTACGGCTTTGCAGTCTTATAAAAGAGTGACATCACCTTTTGACGGAGTTATAAGCAAATATAATATTGATGCAGGTGCAAATGTTGTTGCAGGAGGAAGCAGTACAAGCACAAGCCTTTTTGAAGTACAGCAGATTGATAAATTCCGTGCTGCTATTTTTGTTCCTCAAAGCTATGTGAGATTTATAAAAGACGGGCAGGATGTTGATGTGTACATTCCGGAAAATCCTGCACTGAAAGTTAAGGGCAAAATTTCACAAATATCAGGAAAACTAGACAGTGTATCAATGGAAGTTGTTCTTGTAATTCCTAACGACAATAAATCAGGACTCTACAGCGGTTTGTATGTTAAAACTAACCTTAACCTTCAAGGAAAACAAAAGTTTCTCACTGTTAATCCTTCCTGCCTGACGACTCTGGCAGGACCTGACCAGTATGTTGCAGAAGTAAAGCCCGATTCTGCAATACATTTCATAAAAGTTAAACAGGGGCGCGACCTTGGTGACAGAATTGAAATCCTTGAAGGCTTAAAGGGAGATGAACTGCTGATTACGAATATTACAGACGAATTAGAAGAAGGGCAGAAAGTGAAGTTCAAGGAGGTAAACTAAGCTTTAGTTTCCCGTCAATCCGTCTGAACTTTTCTTGTAGCTGTCTTTAATATATTGTTTGCGCTCACGGATTTTAATCATCGTATCCATATCCATCTGCTGAATTTTGCGTTGATATTCAAGTCTTTTTACCTGCTTTTCGAAGTTTTCAGCATCTTTAGCTTCTTTTTCTTTTGCTTTTTCGAGTTCTTTTGCCTGTCTGGCTTCAAATTCTACTTCAGAAACAGGGATTACATCTGCTTCCTGTTCAAGTCTGTACCCTACTGTAGATACCGGAAAACTTGAGCCTGTTAGTGATTCAAGTCTTGAATTCTCTCCATAGATATCAATGCTCCAGGTACCCAAAAACTTAGGGATATCGCCAGTGTATGCATAAGCACAGAGAATTACTCTGTTTTCATCATTCGCATCAAAACCCATAGGATAAATCCCAGCGTTTTTCATCAAAATCAACCCCGCCTGATAAAGCCCAGTAATTTACGATAGCTTCTCTTATTTGAGGAAGTTTTCTGGCTTCTTTTTTTTCAAAATCATACACCCATAAATCTGTTTTCCAGATGCCGTCGTGTCTGTGCCCTACTTTTTCTTTGACAACAAGTTTTGTGTTATCACTCGAAAAATCAATAGGCGTAAGGGTTCTAAATATAAACTTTGTATCTATGTCTTTCGAGGTTGAAATTAAAGGATCTGGCTCTTTATTTACAATATTTGCCTTTTTTACTTTCTCTATATTTGAGAGTGAAGAATCAAGGTTAATTAAAAATAAATCACAGCTTGTGCAGTCTGACTGGGCATAATAATAAACTGCCGGATAAACAAGCTTTGTATAATCTCCCGAAATAATTCCCTGTGCATTAATCTGTCTGTCAAAGTTAAGTTTTCTTGGAAGTGTTAATTCCGGACTGCCAACGGGATCATTATACTTAACAAGCTTAAATTTTTTCTGTGGAATGTAGACCATATTCTTATCTTCAGGCATTTCTGCCTTATCAAGAATTTTAGCACTAATCTCTTTTTTTGATTTGCCTCTGGATTTTTCTTCATACTCAGCAACTGTCATATACCCGGATTCCGGAAGCCTGCTTTTCTCGTACTTCTCTTTTTCATCAACTTTATCCACTTCGTTTAAGTAAATAGTTTCAGCAACAACCCTGTCCTGCCTTTTGAACATATGATATTTCATCTGGCAGAAGTTAACTTTCATAGCCATAAACATTCCGGCTAAAGCTTCAAACATTAAACAAGTCCTTCCTTCATTGCAGTGACTGTTGCCTGTGTTCTTGATGAAACACAGAGTTTTTGCAATATACTGTGTACATGAGCTTTTGCAGTTGCTCTTGTGATAACAAGCTTATCTGCAATTTGAGGATTTGAAAGCCCTTCAACCATTAATTCCAGTACATCAAGCTCACGTTCTGTAAGTCCGTATGAATTAGTTGATTTTTTTATCTCAGGCGTACTTATAATCTGCTTTTCAGGCCTTTGAAGATTTGAGAAAACTAATCTTGCGATTGCAGGGTCAATCCATCCTATACCTTCATATACTGATTTAATAGCAGAAATTGTCTGTTCCGGTGTTGCTCCCTTCATAATATAACCGTCAGCACCTGCTTTAAAAGCTTCAAAAACATCATTGTCACTATCTCTTGAAGTGAAAATTAATATTTTAACATCCGGATTAAAATCCTTGATACGTCCTGTCGCTTCTATGCCGTCAATATTAGGAAGTCCTATGTCCATCAGTATAACATCGGGATTTAATTCTCTTGCTTTTTTTATTCCGTCAGCTCCGTCAGCAGCTTCTGCACAAAGTGTTATACCATCTGCTTTCTCAAGGAGCATAGAAAGCCCCATTCTATATAATTCGTGATCTTCAACCAGCAGTACATTTATCATACCAAACTACCCTCTTTTACTGTATCTGTAAGCAGAAACGAAAATTCACTTCCCTTATTTAGTCGGCTTTCCAGCCAGATTTTTCCGCCGTGTGATTCAATAATCTGTCTTGAAAGATACAGACCTAATCCGGTTCCGGTTGAACGTTTTTTGCTCGTGCCCTGAGAGAAACGCTGGAACATATTTGGAATATCTTCCTGAGGTATCCCGCAGCCGTTGTCGGAAACAGAGAATATTAAGTCTTTACCTTCACACTTTAGCGTAATTAAAACTTTACCGCCATCCTGTGTATAATTTATGGCATTTCCGCAAAGATTGCAGATTACCCGCCTTATTTCACTTCTGTCTGCATTAATTTCAATGTTTTTATTTGTACATTCAATCTTAAAATCAATATTTTTTGATTGTGCAAGCGGTAAAATTTCATTATAAACCTGTTCAACAAGATTATAAATATTAAAGTTTGTCTTTGTTAACGTAAGCTTTTCTGCATCATACTTGTAAACTTCAAGAAGAGCGTTAACCAGACCTAGTAAATCCTCATTGCTTTTCTGCATTGTTGACAATAGCAGCTTCTGTTTTTCATCCAAATCTCCCAGTGCACCCTGAAGGAAGAATGTTAAAGTTTGTATTGCAGCCAGGAGCGGTGTTCTTAAGTCGTGAGTAAGTGTTGCAATAAAATCATCTCTTAATTTATCCGATTTTTTCTGCTCGGTAACATCTCTTATAACGCCAACAAAACGTTTAAATTCATCATCCGGATTGATTCTGGCAAAACTAATCTCAACAGGTGTTTCTACATTGCTGAGCGGATTTTTTATATAAAAATCTCTCAGCAAAAGTTCCTGTTCGTCAAGTTTGTGCAGTTCTTTTGAGATAAATGTTTTTTTGCTGAAAAGGTAGTCATCTATTGAAGACATTAAAAGCTTGCCTTCTACAAGTCCTATTAAACTTTCACAAGCCGGATTTACCTGCTCTATAATGCCGTCTTCATTTATAATAATAATTCCGTCTGCACAGTAATTAACAATACCTGCAAGTTTTGCATTTGACTGTCTTAAATCAGCAGTCCTCTCTTCTACAATCTGTTCCAGATTATGAGAGTATTTTTCTAATTCTTTTTTAGCATCTTCAAGCTCAGAAATTTTTTTCCTGAGTTCGCTTAAAAGATAGCTTCTCTCAATACCGTTTTTGATGTTTATAATTAAATCATCATTATTCCACGGTTTTTCAATATATCTGTATAGCCCGATTTCATTAATCGCTTTTATTGCATTTTCTTTGTCTGCATAACCGGTAAGTAAAATTTTACTTACTTCCGGATACATTTTTTTTACTTCACTTAAAAACTCCAGCCCGTTCATCTCCGGCATTAAAAAGTCTGAAATGACTAAATCAGGAATATTAGAAGCTAGAAACTCCAGCGCCTCTTTTGGATTATTAAAGAAATGCGCATCATTAAAGCCTTCAACTTTCAATAATGTTTTGAAAGCTGAGGTTACAATCTTCTCGTCATCGACTACTACAATCTTCCCCGTTTCCATAATTCTATATTACCCTAAAGATAGTGTTTAGACAAATTATTAACTTTTATAAATAATATGATATAATCAATTTTGTATATATTAAAAAGGAGAAAAAAATGGCAGGAAAATTATTAGCAAGTATTCAAAGAACTGATACAGAGCAATTACAAATTTCAATTTCAGAATACAGAGGAAAGAGCTATTTTAACTTGAGAATTTTCTATACAACAGATGACGGCGCAAGCTGGCTTCCTACAAAAAAAGGAGTAACATTTGCACCTGATCAGCTTGATATCCTGTCAGAGGCAATTGAAGAAGCTAAAAAGGAATTTATGACCGAGGAAGAGGGGTAAGGTTTAATCACCTTATTCCCCTCTCCGACAGGGAGGGTGTATGATGAACAACATGCAGGATGAATTTATAGCAACAGTTTCTCATGAGTTGAGAACTCCTCTTACAAGCATACGAGGGTTTTCTCAAACTCTTCTCAATTCGTGGGATAAGATTGATGATGAGAATAAAAAAAAATTTATAAAAATTATTGAAGATCAATCAAACAGGCTTATTCATCTTGTAGAAAATGTTCTTTCCGTTTCAAAAATGCATGCAGGCTCAGAAGTTCTAAAGAAAATTAATGTTAATGAAGCAATTTCAAAATTAATTCCTTTGTTTACTGAGCAATACAAAACGAGGCATTTTGAGCTTGAGCTTGAAAAACATTTACCCCCCGCAAGACTTGATGAAGATAAATTTCAGCAGGTTATGACTAATCTTATCGACAATGCCGCAAAATATTCATTAAACGGTAAGACAGTTCTTGTTTCAACCGGAATTTCTGAAAATATGATTTTGATAAAAGTAAAAGATGAAGGCGTTGGAATTAAAAAAGAGGATAGAGATAAAATTTTTAAAAAATTCAGCCGGCTTGAGAACCATCTTACAAGCACCACACAGGGTAACGGGCTGGGACTTTATATTACTAAACAGCTTGTAGAGCGTATGCACGGAGATATTGATTTTGCAAGCGAAGATGGTAAGGGGACTGTGTTTATTGTCCGATTTCCTGTCTATAATCAAGAGGAGGCTTTAAGATGCTCTCATATGTCTTAATTATAGATAAGAGAAAAGAATTATCTGTTAAATATAAAAAAAGCATTGACGAGGAACAGACTTCTGCCGTAATCGCACGCACTCTTAAGGATGCTGTTGCTCTGGTTCAGGAGTCAGAACCGGATTTGATAATAATATCTGACAGCATTGATGAAGATTTATCTAATTTCTGTGAAAAAATTAGAACTTTGACTTATAATACAAGACCGACGATTATTGCGCTTTCAAAGTCTGCAGATACGACAGATAGGATTAAGGTTTTGGCAAGCGGTGCTGATGATTTTTTGAGTGAGCCTGTTAATATTGAAGAGTTTAAAATGCGTATTAAGGCTCATTTGAGAAGAGATATTGAATCTAACTTGAATAATGTAACTCTTCTGCCGAATAAAAAATATGTTTATAAGGCAGTAAGACGCCTTCTGCATTCAGAAAATAAGCTTGCTATCCTGCTTGCAGGTATAGAAAATCTTGATAATTATAAGAGTGTATATTCTGATATAGCAGGTGATAAGTTATTACAAACTTTTGCTGCTATTACAAAATCAGCGCTTGATGCAAATGATTTTTTGGGGCAGCTTGATGATAAAAATTTTGTGATAATTACAAATCCATATAGTGCGGAGAAAATGGCCGCCTTCCTGACATTTGCATTTGATACTGTAACTCCTAAATTTTATTCCGAACAGGATGCAAGAAGGGGGTATACATTACTCGATGGTGATAGGAAAGCCGGCATGAGAGCTAATTTTGTTTCTGTGCTTATAGGTGGAATACTGGATAATTATGAATCAATTTCCGGAGTTGACGGGCTTCTGGAAAAACTTTTTGCAATCAAGAAAATCGCAAGAATTCCAAGCGGTTCTAACTACGCAATAGATAGAATAAAATTGACCGGTGAAAATTCTGTAATTATACCGGAGACAAACCGTTCTGTATACATAAGTGAACCAGATGAGGCTCTTGCTTTGCTTCTGAGAACAACACTTGAGCTGCAAGGGTATGAGATTTGCGAAACACTTGATAATCAGCCGGGGATTGTAATTCTGGATAGCGAAGACGATATGTCAGGGCTTAAGGTGTGCAAAGATTTAAAGGCAAATTTGAACTTCGTTAACACTAAGATAATCGTAACAAGTACTGTTCATGATAAGTCTGCCATCCTGAATGCCGGAGCAGATTTGTATCTGCCTAAACCTTACGAAATATCTGATTTGATAAGGTGGATAGAATTTTTCTTTAAATAATTTTGTTATCTAACCAAACTTTTAGTTAAGTTGTAAATAATTTCTAGTCTGTCGGAATCGTCACCAATTAAGGCAATATTCTCGTTTATTTTTTGAAGTAAATCTTTTGCGTCCTTGAATTTATTTGTAGCAAAAAGTTCTTCAGAGGTTATTTCAAGTGCATTTAACAGTTTATCAAGAGTTTCTGCTGTTACAAAATTTTCTCCTAATTCAATACTGCTAAGCGCCTTTTGTGAAATATCAATCATTTCTGAAAGTTTATCCTGCGTATAGCCTTTTTCAAGGCGTATACGTTTAATTTTTTTGCCTAGTTCCTGTTTGATGCCCATTTTTTTACTATTTAAAAGTATTTTATATTAAGTTTTGTAAAGTCTAAACCTATTGTAAATAGTACACAATGGCTATTTAGTATTTAAAATTCTAAAAATGGGGCAATTTTTTAATCAGGCAAAACTTTATATAAACATAACACAGGTAACACAAAAGATAAGGAGAGAAAATTATGACGACACCTATTTCAAAAAAAGTACAGACAGAAGTTTATGCGCAGGGGAATGCAGGAGTTTTACGCAATCCTGCGGGAGAAAATTTTTCAAACATCGGGGCTGCTTTAGGCGGTGAAATTAATTACAAAGGAACTTACCTTAAGGCAGAAGCCGGTATCGGAACTGCAGTAACAGGGAAAGTGGAGTTAGGGCACGAGTTTGATATAGGTAAAAACCTGGGATTCGAAATTTTTTCGAAAGCACAGACAATAAGAAACCTGAAATCAAACAGTTATCATACAGAATTCGATACAAGAATGAATGGTGAAATTAACGAAGTTCCTTATTCAATAGGTAATTTACATACCGGTGATGCTAAATGGTATTCGGGCGAAACTCGTCTAGGTGCCGCTGCTAAATTAAACTTTAAATCTAAAAATGCTAAATTTGGTATCGGGCTTGAAGGTGGGATGCGTAAAAGCACAGCAGGAGATGTGAATTTTCATTTCGCTGACCATGAATCCGTTACTGTAGCTGTAAATGGAGAGAAGCCAGAAACTGTAACTTTGGGTGCAGAATGTACACAACATTTGAATTTAAATCAGAAAAACGGATATATCACACCTACAGTGTCAGCAGAAGTAAACCTTGGTAAGAAAAGCGGATTTTCATTTGTGGCAAATGCTGATTTATATCAAGGACAGGCTGGTATAAGGTATA
>ERZ779935.103-NODE-103-length-10384-cov-2.298_pt1 | contig 10384 bp, 7 predicted proteins | sample MGYA00511543_ERZ779935 | MGnify/ENA primary metagenome ERZ779935 (study PRJEB29588, sample SAMEA2146908) | human gut metagenome | biome: human gut; feature: human-associated habitat; material: faeces | place: Denmark | collected 2008/2010 ...
GAAGTAAATCCCGGAAATATATATTGTGATATATCAGAAAAGACTGAATTCCTTGATGAAAAAATGGCACTTGCAACGCTTGAAATATTGAATGGGCACGGCATAAATATATCACTTGATGATTTCGGTTCGGGTAAAATGTCCCTTGGATTTCTGAAAGACAGCCATGCCTCAATGATTAAATTCGATAATTCACTTGTCAAAAAAAGCAGAACTGATGATGTGGAAATAACGATACTCCGCTCAATAACAGAAATTGCGGATATTCTTGACATTGATATAGCGTTTGTAGGAATAGAAGACGATAATGATAATAATATGGCATTAGAAAACAAAGCAGATTATCTGGGAGGTTTCTACTACGGAGAAGCGCTTCCGGAAGATGAATTTGAAACAAAATGGTTAAAATAAATTAAAGCGAGGATAATAAAATGGAAAAAACAGCATTAGTAACAGGAGCAGGCAGAGGAATAGGAAAGGCAATAGCGATAGCACTTGCAAAGGAAGGCATGAACGTTGTTGTTAATTATAATGGCAGCGGCTATAAGAGAACTTGGCGTTAAGGCAAAGACTGTAAAATGCAACGTTGCGGATTTTGATGAATGTAAGAAAATGATTGATGAAGTTATTGCAGAATTCGGAAGAATTGACGTACTTGTAAACAATGCGGGAATTACAAGGGACGGCCTTTTGATGAAGATGTCGGAAGATGACTTTGATTCGGTAATCAACATTAATCTTAAAGGTGCGTTTAATACGACAAAACATATTTCAAAATATCTCCTTAAGCAGAAGTCAGGCAAAATTATTAATATTTCATCTGTTTCAGGTATTCTTGGCAATGCTGGACAGGCTAATTACAGTGCGTCAAAGGCAGGCATCATAGGACTTACAAAGAGCACCGCAAGAGAACTTGCTTCAAGAGGAATAACCTGCAACGCCATTGCACCGGGATTTGTTGAGACTGATATGACTTCGGCAATGAATGAACAGGTCATTGAAAAATCAATAGAAATGATTCCGTTAAAGAGAATAGGCAAAGCCGAAGAAATAGCATATATGGCAGCATTTCTCGCTTCCGAAAAAGCTGATTACATTACAGGACAGGTATTTGCCGTAGACGGCGGAATGACAATATAGTAGGAAAGGCAGAATAAAATGCAGTTTGATTCAGACAGATATGAGTTAATAAAACATGAAAGAATAGAAGAACTTAAGTCGGAAGGCTATCTTTTCAGACACAAATTATCAGGAGCAAGAATTGCGGTTCTGCAGAATGATGATGAAAACAAAGTTTTTTCAATAGGCTTCAGAACCCCTCCCGAGGACAGTACGGGCGTTCCACATATTCTTGAGCATTCGGTTCTTTGCGGATCTTTAAAATATCCTGTAAAGGACCCGTTTATTGAACTTGCAAAAGGATCACTTAATACTTTTTTAAATGCCATGACATATCCCGATAAAACGGTATATCCTGTGGCAAGCTGTAATGATACGGATTTTAAGAATCTTATGGATGTATACCTTGATGCGGTATTCCATCCTCTTATTGATTCCAGAAAAGAAGTATTTTTGCAGGAGGGCTGGCATTACGAAATGGATACAACCGATTCTCCGTTAAAATATAACGGAGTAGTGTATAACGAGATGAAAGGCGCCTATTCATCTCCTGATGAAGTGCTTTCAAGAGTATGTATGAATTCACTTTTTCCCGACACCTCATACAGCACCGAATCAGGCGGAGACCCTGAAAACATACCTGATCTGACCTATGAGCAGTTCGTGGCTTTCCACAAAAAGCTGTATCACCCTGCCAACAGTTATATATATATCTACGGCAACTGTGATATGACGGAAAGACTTGAATATCTTGACCGTGAATATCTTTCGGATTATGAATATATGGAAGTCGATTCCGTTATAAAAGAACAGAAGCCTTTTGATAAAATGGTAAGAATCGAGACAGAGTACCCTGTTAATGAGGAAGATGACAACAACAAGTCATATTTTTCCTATAATCTTGCTCTGGAATCTTCAACCGATAAAGAACTCTGTATGGCAATAGATGTCCTTGACTATGCACTTCTTGGAGCACCGGGAGCACCTGTAAGACAGGCACTTATAGATGCGGGACTGGGAGAAGATGTATATGGTAATTTTGAAGACGGAATAAAACAGCCTTTTTATTCTATTGTTGCCAAAAATGTTGATGGAGACAGGGAAGAGGAATTCTTAAAAGTAATAAAAGATACTCTTAAAGACCTTGTGAAAAATGGTCTTAACAGGCAGACTCTTTTTGCCGCAATCAATTCCGATGAATTTAAGTATAGGGAAGCTGATTTCGGACGTTTTCCTAAAGGACTTATGTACGGACTGGATATGCTTGACACATGGTTATACGATGATGACAAGGTATTTGACACATTGGCACTAAATGACACATATAAGTCACTCAGGAACAAAATAAACACAGGCTATTTTGAAAAATTAATCGAAAAATATTTCCTTGATAACACGCATGCCTCATTTGTTGTGATGAAGCCTGTAATGGGACTTACGGAAGCCAGGGACAAAAAGACAGCCTTAAAGCTTGAAGAATATAAAAAGAGCCTGTCAAAGGATGAAATCGAAAGAATAGTAAAGGAAACCGCAGAACTTAAAAAATATCAGTCGGAGCCATCCACAGAGGAAGAACTGGCAAAGATACCTCTTTTATCAAGAGAAGATATTTCAAAAGACATTGTTCCTCTTTACAATGATGAAAAAGAAGTAAACGGTGTCAAAGTAATTCACCACAATATATATACAAACGGCATTTTATACAGCACACTCGCTTTTAATGTTAATAGTGTAAAAGACGAGGATATTCCATATCTCGGACTTCTTGAAGCTGTGCTTGGATATGTAAGCACCGATAAATATTCCTATGATGAATTGTCTAACGAGACAGATATTCATACAGGAGGAATTATCCCATCCTTTACTTTTTACAATAATATTGATAATCCTGATGTATATACTGCGGTATTCGGCGTTAAATTTAAGACGCTTATACCTGAACTTGGTGTAGCTTATGATTTGATTTCACAGATGGTTTTCCATGCAAAATATGATGATTATAAGCGTATGAAAGAAATTCTTGCGGAGACTAAAGCAAGACTTATTACCAAAATCATCCAGTCGGGACATTTGACGGCACTTAATGTATGCCTTGCACAGATGTCTGAGACAGGTTGGATATCAGAGATGACATCAGGTATTGGTTTTTATGATTTTATATCTGATTTATATGATAATTTCGACAGCAGAAAAGAAATGATAGCAAAGAAGCTTTACGAACTTACGGATGTTATTTTTAACAGGGACAAACTTATCGTTTCCGTTATCGGGGATGGGGAAGAATACATTCAGAATGAAAAATATCTTTCAGACTTTATTAACATTGTTCCTGACAAAAAATATCCTGCCGTAACAAGAAATATTAAGCTTTCCAAAGTAAAAAAAGCGTACAAAACTGCGGCACAGGTTAATTATGTTGCAAGAACAGGCAATTTCTTAAAAAAAGGTTTTGCGTACGACGCTTCATTAAAAGTACTTAAAACAATTCTTTCCTATGACTTTTTATGGAACAATGTCAGGGTTATGGGTGGTGCATACGGATGTATGAATGATTTTTCCGTTAATGGCAGAGGATATTTTGTTTCCTACAGGGACCCTAACTGCGGTAAGACGAATGAAACTTATGAAAAAATTGCGGATTATGTGAGAAATTTTGATGCAAGCGAGAGGGAAATGACCAAATACGTTATAGGTACATTCAGTGAACTTGATATTCCTATGTCCTGCTCTACAAAAGGCATCCGCTCCTTTACATCATATATGTGCGGTATAACAGAGGAACTGTTAAAGAAAAACAGGCTTAAAGCACTTGAAACCAGAGCAGAAGATATAAGAAATCTTGCAGGTATAGTGGAAGCGGTGCTTAAAGACGATTACCTCTGCGTAATAGGAAACAGCGAAGCAATATCAAAAGACGCAGATATGTTTGATGAGATATTAAACTTATCATAAGGAGATAAAGATGGAGAAAAAAACAGGATTTGTAGCACTTATAGGAAGACCCAATGTAGGTAAATCCACATTGATGAATTATCTTATAGGTCAGAAGATAGCAATAACCTCTAACAAACCACAGACTACAAGAAACAGAATACAGACTGTGTATACCGATGAAAGAGGACAGATTATTTTCCTTGATACTCCGGGAATCCATAAGGCAAAAAATAAACTCGGGGAATACATGGTAACCGTAGCCGAGAAAACCCTTGAAGACGTGGACGTTATTCTGTGGCTTGTGGAACCTACAACCTATATCGGGGCAGGGGAACAGCACATTATTGCCACGCTTAAGAATTGCAAAAAGCCGGTAATTCTTGTTATCAATAAGGTGGATACCGTTGACAAGCCGGAAATCCTTAAATTTATAGACCGATACAGTAAGGAAATGAAATTTAGTGAAATAATTCCTGTGTCCGCGCTTAAAGGCATTAATACGGAAGATTTAAAAGAAACAATTTTTAAATATCTTCCATACGGACCAATGTTTTATGATGAAGATACGGTAACCGACCAGCCAATGAGACAGATTGTTGCGGAGCTTATCAGGGAAAAGGCGTTAAAATGTCTTTCCGATGAGATACCGCACGGAATAGCAGTAACTATAGAGACAATGAAAGAACGTCCCGACGGCAGTATGTGGGATATTGATGCCACAATTGTATGTGAAAGAGACAGCCATAAAGGTATTATTATCGGTAAATCAGGAGCAATGCTGAAAAAAATCGGTTCTGCTGCAAGATTTGAAATCGAGAGAATGATGGAACAGCAGGTTAATCTGAAGTTGTGGGTAAAAGTCCGCAAAGAATGGAGAGATTCCGAACTCCTTATGAAGAATTTCGGCTACAGAAAAGAGGATTAAATGGCGGATCAGATAAAAGTGCGTGGTATGGTTATTTCGTCGTCACCCATAGGTGAAAATGACAAAAGAGTTGTGCTGCTTACAAAAGAAAAGGGCAAAATAAGTGCGTTTGTAAGAGGGGCAAGAAGACCGGGCAATCATCTGATGGCTGCAAGCGACAGTTTTTCCTTCGGCATATTTTATCTGATGTACGGAAGGGATGCATATACGGTTGTCAATGCCGAGATAAGCAATTTTTTCAGGGAGCTGACAAGTGACCTGCAGAAAACCTACACCGCATACTATTTTCTTGAACTGGCAGAATATTTTACCGTTGAAAATGAGGACGAATCCATGATGCTTAACCTTATATACGCATCTTTTTCCGCCCTTGTTAAAGGCAGAATCAATCCCAGACTCATAAGATACATATTTGAACTCAAAACTTTGGTGATTAACGGCGAATATCCCGAATTTTTTGTGTGCAGGAACTGCGGTACCAAAGAACACCTTACGGGTTTTTCCATATTCCATGACGGAATTTTATGCAAAGACTGTGCAAAGGTATCAAAAGACGTTATGGAGATTAATGGCTCAACACTTTATGCCCTGCAGTACATAGTGTATTCCGACATCAAAAATCTTTTTACTTTTGTAGTGTCCGACGAGGTGCTTACGGAAATGAAAATGGTGATGGCAAGGTGCATGCATGCATACGTGGATAAAAAAATGAATTCGTTAGAGATTCTTGACGTATTGGATTAAAACATATAGAATACTTAATTATAAAATTAGAAAGGCTCCTGCATCCGGCAGGGAAAGCGAGAGAGGTAATTTTAATGGAAAAAACAATGGAAAAAATCGTTGCATTAGCTAAGTCCAGAGGATTTGTATATCCCGGCTCAGAGATTTACGGAGGTCTTGCCAATACTTGGGATTACGGCAACCTCGGCGTAGAGCTTAAGAACAATGTTAAGAAAGCATGGTGGCAGAAATTCGTACAGGAAAGCCCATATAATGTAGGCGTTGACTGTGCAATCCTTATGAACCCACAGACATGGGTAGCTTCAGGACATCTTGGCGGTTTTGCCGACCCTCTTATGGACTGTAAAGCATGTAAAGAGAGATTCCGTGCTGATAAATTAATCGAGGACTGGGCAGCAGATAATAATTTTACACTGGAATCAGCAGTTGATGCATGGTCTAATGAAGAGATGGAGAACTTTATTAAGGAAAAAGAAATTGCCTGTCCTTCATGTGGCAAAAAAGACTTTACAGAAATCAGACAGTTCAACCTTATGTTCAAGACATTCCAGGGCGTAACCGAAGATGCTAAGAACACAGTATATTTAAGACCTGAGACAGCACAGGGTATTTTCGTTAATTTCAAGAACGTACAGAGAACTTCAAGAAAGAAAGTTCCATTCGGAATCGGACAGATTGGTAAGTCCTTCCGTAACGAAATTACACCGGGTAACTTCACATTCCGTACAAGGGAATTTGAGCAGATGGAACTTGAATTTTTCTGTAAACCGGGAACAGACCTTGAATGGTTTCAGTATTGGAGAGGATTCTGCATTAACTGGCTTAAGACACTTGGTATCAAGGACGAGGAAATGAGAGCAAGAGACCATTCTCCTGAAGAACTCTGCTTCTACTCAAAAGGAACAACTGATATCGAATTTTTATTCCCATTCGGATGGGGCGAACTCTGGGGTATTGCTGACAGAACGGACTATGACCTTACACAGCATCAGAACACATCAGGACAGGATATGTCTTACTTTGATGACGAGGACAATTCAAAATATATTCCTTATGTTGTTGAACCATCACTTGGCGCAGACAGAGTTACACTCGCATTCCTTTGCTCTGCTTATGACGAAGAAGAGCTTGAAGGCGGGGATGTGAGAACAGTCCTTCATTTCCATCCGGCACTTGCACCTGTAAAAATCGGAGTGCTTCCATTATCAAAGAAGCTTAACGAAGGTGCAGAAAAGATTTATGCAGACCTTTCTAAGAAATATAACTGTGAATTTGATGACAGAGGCAATATCGGTAAGAGATACAGAAGACAGGACGAAATCGGAACTCCATTCTGCGTTACTTATGACTTTGATTCTGAGACAGACGGCTGTGTAACAGTAAGAGACAGGGACACAATGGCTCAGGAAAGAATTAAGATAGAAGATCTTAATAAATATTTTGAGGATAAATTTACATTCTAATGAAGTGCGATAAATGCGGATTTGAACATAATAACAGAAATGCCTGCCCTAAATGCGGCGCAAGGGTAATCTTTGTAAACGAGAATTATGCCAGAAGAAGGAAGGAATGGGAGGAAGCCAACCGTAACGGAAAGCAGAGCAACATTCCTCTGGGAATCATGTATTCCACAAAGGAAGAACATGATATGAAGCATGGCAGGGACAGGATTGTTAACATTAAGGAAGAAGGGTCGGATTCCGGCCTTTCTTTTGTTGCGCTTAAGGACAAAATAATTAAAGCAATCGCTACAGTCATTGTTAAGTGCAGAAAAAAAACAAAAGAACCTGAATTTGCATGTAAAGAAACACTTGATACTTCAAAACTTGTGCTTTCCCATAAGGTTTTTAAAGACCATAAGAAAAAGTTTATTATCGGTGGACTTGCTATTGTTTTAATCGCAGTTGCGGTTCCTGTTACGGTTTACAACATAAAAAGGATGGACCGCTCAGATGTGGTTTTTTTTGACGGCACTAAAATTGCCTCAGTTAAAAATCCTGCGTCATCCCTGCTTGAAATAGCGGATTACAAGGAAATATATGAAGTTAATGACCGGGATTTTCTTATTACAAGAGAAAAAGGCTTCGTTATATGCCGTAACGGCAGTGTTTCGGAAATTGCCTGTGATAATCCTGTTTACATAACGGCAAACCGGGATTTGTCCGCACTTATTTTCCTGAGCAATGAAAAAATATACATATATGACGGCGAGATAACCGATACGGGAATACAGGCCGCCGATATAAGCAAAGACGGGTGCATGATAAGTGATGACGGAAGTTTTTACGCCATTACAACCATTGTATCCGATAAGGACAATTCCCGGTACAGCCTTTTTACCGGAACCGGAGAAAATGCCGGAAAAATTACTTCCGATGACAGGCAGAAAGTAATGATTGATGTGAATGATGACGGCACGATGCTTTATCTTGACATGGGTAATGCTGAGTACGGCATCGTAAATGACAGGGCACTTACATATTATGACGGCAGCACTGTCAGAAAAATCGCAGATGATGTGATGGATTACAGGTATCTTGATACAGAAGATTTGATATATTACACTGACAAGGACGGTAATCTTTTTGCATATTATGACGGCGTAACCAAAAAAGCCGATAATAATGTGGATTCCTTCTGCGATAATGCCTTGGATGAAGATAATGCATACTATCTGAAAGAAAACGGATGTTATCTTGCGGACAAGGACGCTGACTACACAACCCCGTTATTCAGGACTTCGTTATCAGATATTACGTTGTATTATGACAAAGCTGATAATTATGCATATATTACGGATTCCGGCAGTCTTTATTTTGCCGGTAATGTACCTTCCGGTGCTTCTGCTGTAAAGATATGTGAAAAAGATTATGGCGAGGAACCTGTATTTACCGGAAAGAATATGTATATCGTTGACGCGGACAACAATCTTTTAAAACTTTATGGCGACAACAGAATTATTGACACCGGCGTAAGCAATCTTACCGCCGTTGTTAATTCCGATGCAGTATGTTATGTCAAAAACGGAATTGGTTATATTAATCAGTCAAATAATGACAAAGTCAGAAAAATCTCACAGAAAAATAACTTTTTACAGTGGGATAAAATAATATATTCAGAAAAAAACTATTATTTTGTAACAAAAGAAAATTCCCTTTACGAAGTATCGAAAAAAGGTAATTATAAAACAATAGGCGAAACCGTCAAAATATGTATTTTTGTGGACTAAAATTCTTGAAATTTTTCTGCATTATGGTATACTGTTATAGGTTAGACTATAGTTTTAGTGATAATTAATTTATTAGGAGGAATTATTAAATGGCAAACAAATGGGTTTACATGTTTAGCGAAGGCGACATGACTATGCGTAATCTTCTTGGTGGTAAGGGTGCCAACCTTGCTGAAATGACAAGCATCGGACTTCCGGTACCACAGGGATTCACAATTACAACAGAAGCTTGTACTCAGTATTATGAGGACGGACGTAAGATTAACGACGAAATCATGGCTCAGGCTATGGAAGGCGTTAAGAAGATGGAAGAAATCAACGGCAAGAAGTTCGGAGATCTCAAGAATCCACTCTTAGTTTCAGTTCGTTCAGGTGCAAGAGCATCTATGCCTGGTATGATGGATACAATCCTCAACCTTGGTCTTAACGATGATGTAGTTGCAGCTATGATCGCCGGCAATTCAGATCCTGCTTTTGAACGTTTCGTATATGACTCTTACAGACGTTTCATCCAGATGTTCTCTGACGTTGTTATGGAAGTTGGTAAGAAGTATTTTGAACAGTTAATCGACAAGATGAAAGAAGAAAAGGGCGTTAAGTTCGACGTTGAACTTACAGCAGCAGATCTTAAGACATTAGCTGAACAGTTTAAGGCTGAATACAAGAACCAGTTAGGAACAGATTTCCCTTCTGATCCTGTAGAACAGTTAAAGTTAGCTATCGAGGCTGTATTCCGTTCATGGGACAACCCACGTGCTAACGTTTATAGAAGAGACAATGATATCCCTTATTCATGGGGTACAGCAGTTAACGTAATGCCAATGGTATTCGGTAACTTAAATAATGAATCCGGTACAGGTGTTGCATTTACAAGAGATCCTGCTACAGGTGAGAAGAAGCTCATGGGTGAGTTCCTCATCAATGCACAGGGTGAAGACGTAGTTGCAGGTGTTCGTACACCAATGCCTATCGCCCAGATGGAACAGGAATTCCCAGAAGCATACGCTGAATTCATCAAAGTATGTGACACTCTTGAAAATCATTATCATGATATGCAGGATATGGAATTCACAGTTGAGAATAAGAAATTATACATGCTCCAGTGCCGTAACGGTAAGAGAACAGCTCAGGCTGCACTCCAGATCGCATGTGACCTTGTTGATGAAGGACACAAGACAGAAGCTGAAGCAGTTGCTATGATTGATCCTCGTAACCTTGATACATTACTTCATCCACAGTTTGATGCTAAGGCTCTTAAGGCTGCAACACCAATCGGAAAAGGTCTTGGTGCTTCTCCTGGAGCTGCTTGCGGTAAAGTCGTATTCACAGCAGATGACGCTGCTGAATGGGCTGCAAAGGGTGAAAAGGTAGTTCTTGTACGTCTTGAGACATCTCCAGAAGATATCACAGGTATGAAGGCTGCCCAGGGTATC
>ERZ779935.104-NODE-104-length-10359-cov-1.73554_pt1 | contig 10359 bp, 9 predicted proteins | sample MGYA00511543_ERZ779935 | MGnify/ENA primary metagenome ERZ779935 (study PRJEB29588, sample SAMEA2146908) | human gut metagenome | biome: human gut; feature: human-associated habitat; material: faeces | place: Denmark | collected 2008/2010 ...
AAAAAAACATTCAAGACAAATTGATATGGACAGGGTAAAAGCACAGCAGACAAGGCAGATTTTGGATAAACTTGTAGGTTATAAATTATCTCCTGTTCTGTGGAAGCAGTTAGGTAATTACAGACTTTCTGCCGGACGTGTACAATCAGTTGCTCTTAGAATGATTTGTGAAAGAGAAGAAGAAATTGAAGCTTTTATACCGCAGGAATACTGGTCTATTCATACTATTATGGATAAAGACGGTAAACTGTTTGAAGCCGAGGTTAACAAATACAAGAACAAGAAAATCGAAATAAAAAATGAGGAAGAAGCAAATAAAATTAAAGAATTTTTGCTCAATCCTGAAACAGAGTTTGTTGTTGATAAAGTTACAAAGAAAGAAACAAAACGTAAGCCTACAGCACCATTTATAACATCGACCTTACAGCGAGCAGCCAGTTCAAAGCTTGGATTTGGTGTTTCTAAAACAATGCAGGTTGCACAAAAACTCTATGAGGGTATTGAAATTGACGGAACTCCGGTTGGTTTGATTACCTATATGAGAACAGACTCTGTAAGAATTTCGGATGATGCGCATGAGATGGCAAAGAGTTTTATACTTCAAAATTACGGTGAAAAATATTATCCAGCAACGACTAATGTATATGTAAAAGGAAAGCAAAACGTACAGGATGCTCACGAAGCTATAAGGCCGTCTTATCCTGAAAGAACACCCGAAAGTATTAAACAATATTTGCAGCCTGACCAGTACAAGCTTTATAAGCTTATATGGGATAAATTTATGTCATCACAGATGGCACCGGCAGAGATTGCAAACAAGACAATTGATATAAAAGCTGGCGATTATAATTTGAAAGCAGGCACCAGCAAAATTTTATTTGATGGATTTTTGAAGCTTTACAATGATGCAGAAGAAGACGAAAAAGATGCAGATGCAAAAATTCCTGATTTAGAACAGGGAGATAAGGTTAAGTGTAAGGAAATTACACCAAAACAGCATTTTACCCAGCCACCTCCGAGATATAACGAAGCTTCTCTGGTAAAGGCTCTGGAAGAACATGGAATCGGGCGTCCATCAACTTATGCAACTATTATTACGGTAATTCAAACTCGTAAATATGTTGAGAAGAGGGATAAAGCTCTGGTGCCGACACTTCTTGGCAGAACTGTATGTAAGCAGCTGGTGAACCAATTTGCAAATATTATGGATTACAAATTTACAGCCGGTATGGAGGAAAAGCTTGATAAAATAGCAGAGAAGAAGGCTGTTTGGAATGTTGTTTTGAAAGAGTTTTATACTCCATTTATGGAGGTAGTAAATTCTGTAATGAAAACAGCCCAAAAAGTTGTGATTGAAAGTGACAAAAAATGCCCTAACTGTGGAAAAGTAATGCTGGTTAAGACCAGCCGTTTCGGAACACAATTCCTTGGCTGTTCGGGGTATCCTGAATGTAAAACTATTATTTCTTTAAATAATAGTGTGGAACTTGATGATGTCGAAGGCGAAGGCAAAGAACAGCAAACTGTTGATGAAAAATGTGAAAAATGCGGCAGTGAGATGGTTATGAAAGTCGGCCCTTACGGCAAATATCTTGAATGTAAAGAATGCAAGAACCGTAAAAAATATATACGCTCTACAGGAGTTAAGTGCCCGAAATGCGGAGAAGGTACTATCATAGAAAAGAAATCCAAATACGGAAAAATCTTTTTCGGGTGTAATCGTTATCCGGAATGTTCTTATGCTTTATGGGACGAACCTACCGGAAACAAATGTCCTGAATGCGGAGAGCTTCTTGTCAAAAAAGTCACAAAGAACGGTAATTTTGAAGTCTGCTCAAGCAGAACTTGCTCATTTAAACATCCTCTGGAGGATGTCAAAGAATCTGAAAAACCAGAATAACCTGTTCTTCTAGCGGGTTGAGCAATAACATTTTTGAACCTCTATCAATAAAATTAATTGTTGAGGTAAATTATGTATTCAAAGTTCATATCGTTTATACTATCTTTTGTATTACTTTTTAACCTGACGTTTCCTGTCTTAGCACAGGTAGAAAAAGCTCAGGTCAGTACGCCTAAATATCCTGATTATGCCAGAATGTATGTGGGTGAAGATAAATTTGAAGGGTTTAACAGGAAGATGTTTAACCTTAACAGCCGTTTGAATAAATATATTGCACGGCCTGTACATATTTTGTGGGCATCAATAATGCCTCAATATGGTATGGATAGAATTCAAAGTGCTTATAATAATATTGAATATCCCAAAAGGCTTGCCAGCTGTCTGCTTCAAAAGGATGGAGAAGGGGTTAAAAACGAAACAATACGGTTCTTAACAAATTCTACCATCGGGCTTGGAGGGCTTTTTGATCCTGCAAGTAAGCTGCTTAAGGTAAAGCCGACTACGGAGAATATGGAACAGGCTCTCTGCAAGTGCAAAATGAAATCAGGCTCTTATATGGTAATGCCGGTATTAAATGCGTGTACGCCTCGTTCATTATGTGGAAGGGCAATAGAAGCCGCGTTAGATCCTTCTGTATACTTAGCTACTCCTATTACTGCTCTTGTAAAGTTTGGATTGATGGTTAATAGAACTTCCTATATGCAGCCCCTTGCTCAGATGCTTGAATCAACTTATGCCGATCCTTATGATATTCAAAAAAAATTATATGGTATAGAAAATTATATAAAAAATGCAAATTTAGACCGTCAGAACCTTCTTGAAACAGAGGCAAAGCTTGTTGAAGAAGATAAGCTGTCAGCTCTTGCAGAAGAAATTACTGCTCAGACAGAAACACAAGAAGATGAGGTTGGTGAAATTACAGGTGCAGCAGCTGATATTGATGAATTGGAAATTATTCAAAAACCGGAACTTACGCCTGATATTCTTCTTGAAGATTTTAAACCGCAATCGCCAATTGTAGATTCTATGCGTACAGCGCTTTTTGATAATCCTGAAATCGATAAATCTATCTGGAATGAACTTTCTATATGGAATAGAAGTTTTGCAAAGAGGATAAAAACTTCATCTGTTGCAATCGTGCCGGAGCGAGATGAATATAAATTCCGTTATATTCTTCAAAAGGATAAAAATGCACCGCTTATTATTCTTTATCCGTCAATTGGTGAAGGATACAATACACATCATTCCACAGTATTTGCAAAAATGTTCTTTGATGAAGGGTATTCTATTGTAATGCTTGGCAGCCACTTCCACTGGGAATTTGTAAGAAGTATGCCGGAAGGGTACTGTCCTGGAATACCTTCTCAGGATGCTGATAATATAAAGCTTGTTACTCATAAAATTCTGGACAAACTGGAAAATAAATATGAGTGTAAGTTCGATGAAAAAATTATTATCGGAACATCTTTCGGAGCTCTTTCATCTCTTTTTGTTGCAGAAAAAGAAAGCAAGAATAATACGCTCGGCATAACTAAATACATTGCAATCAGTCCGCCTGTTGAACTAGTTTATGCAGTTGAGCAGCTTGATAAAAATAGCGATGAGCTTGATAATAATTCTCCGGAAGTTAAACATAAAACAGCAGTTACGGCAGCTAAAATACTGCAAATTACAAAGATGAAAGAAAATAATCCTGATATGAATATTTCAGCTCTTCCTTTTACAGAACAGGAAGGAAAGTTAATAACAACATTCCTGCTAAGGCAAAAACTTTCGGATTTAATTTTTACTATTGAAAATATTGCAAAAGGACAAAAGACTGATATCTATGAAGCAATAAATAATATGAGCTACAGAGATTATGTAGAAAAATATCTCTTAAACGGCTCTTCGCTTGAAAATATGAGATATGAAACAAGTCTTTATTCTCTTGCAGATTATCTTGTAAATAATGATAATTACAGAATTTATCATTCACCTGATGATTTCTTTGCAACAGAAGGGCAGATAAAAAGATTAAAAACATTGGCAGGAAAACACCTTGTATGCGTAAGTAATGGTTCACACCTTGGTTTTTTATACCGAAAAGAATTTCAGGAAGCTCTAAAAGCCGATGTTTTAGGTAAAATTTAAACTTGGTGCTAAAATATACATATGGATATTTTCGATAAACTTGCTAACTCAAAATTCCGGAGTAAATTTAAACTCAAGGAGAAAGAAAAACTTTACATAGAAGAAAAAGGAATCGAAACGATTAAATCTCATGCTAAAGATTTTATCTCAAAAAGAATTGCTCCGGCAGAGATTGCCAATGACGGGAAACAAACACCAATGAAGGGGCACCCTGTTTTTATAGCACAGCATGCAACGGCAACTTGCTGCAGGGGCTGTATAGAAAAATGGCATCATTTTAAAAAAGGCGTTCAGCTTACAGAGAGCCAGCAGGAGTATCTGGTAAATATTATTATGGAATGGATAAAAAGACAATGAGTGAATTTAAAACAAATGTAATGAGAATGCTGGATAAAGCAAAGGTTAAATATAACCACTATTCTTATGCTGACACAGATGCAGTTAGCGGAACGGAAGTTGCTGCTGTTCTACATCAAAATCCGGAAAGAGTTTTTAAGACCCTTGTTACACTTGCTAAGTCAGGAAACCACTATGTATTTATGATTCCGGTTGAGAAAGAATTGGATTTAAAGAAAGCTGCTGCGGCAGTCGGTGAAAAGTCTGTTGAAATGCTTAAATCCAAAGAACTTTTACCATTAACGGGCTATGTTCACGGAGGTTGTTCTCCTATCGGGATGAAGAAATTTTTCACAACCGTAATTGACATATCAGCACAAAACTTTGAAACAATAATTTTCAGTGCAGGTAAAATCGGATATCAGGTTGAATTAAGTCTGGATGATTTGTGTAAAGTTATCAAATTTGAGCTTAAAGAGGTTTCTTGCCAAGCTTAATCTCGCCGTTTTTAATTCTCATATACCTTGCACACTGTTTGACTCTGTCGTAACCGAGCATTATTCCAAGCATAAAATCCTGTTCTGCACTCAGCTCATTAAGCTTGGGATTAAAAGTCTTTATAACATCAATACATTCTTTGGCTCCAAAATAAACATTAATTTTATTCTTATCAATGTCATGGATAACAAAGTCAATATTATCTTTTTGCAGTCTGCTGGCAATTGTTTCTTTATACTTTGATTTCTCTGTAGTAAGAATTAGATTGCGTATACCCTTTTTAAATTCATAAATATGGTGGTGAAAAACTCTTAAATCAGCAATTTCTGTTATTGAAGATGTTTTTCCCTGAAATTGCGCAGCCGGTGTATTATTCTTATATGCAAGTACCGGTGGAATAAACATTTTCTCATCTCCTATGTTAGGTTTGGCTAACTTTAATACTATTTTAAAACTTTGCAGTTTTTTTGTCAAACTATTTTACTTCAGATTGAATGATAATGTTATTAAAGTACTTGTTAGCAACACTTATAATGTCAGAAGCAGTTACTTGATCAATCATTTTTACATATTCGTTTAAGAAATCGTATCCGAAGCCGTAAGTTTCAAATAATCCTATATTTGAAGCTTTTTCCGAGTTAGTTTCCATCGCAATAACAAAGCTGCCTTTTAGTCTGTCTTTTGCATCTTTTAGTTCGGTATCTGACACAAATTCCATTTTAAATCTATCAATTTCATGCAGGATTTTCTTTCTTGAATAATCCAGCGTTTCAGGATTAGTTCCAATGTATGTGAAGAATGAACCGCCAAGCATTTTAGGCGAATAGCTTGAACCTAACTGATAAGCGAGTCCGTCCTGTTCTCTCAGATTTCTGAAAAGTCTTGAGCTCATACCTGAACCTAAAATTGTATTCATAACTTTGAGTGTAACAAAATCTTTTTTGTTCTGAACTCCGGCTGTCTGCCAGCCAAGAAATAACCATGCGGTCTGTAAATCCTTTATGTCCTGTGAAACAGTCTTTGGCGCTGACGCTTTTGATATTCTAAAATTTGAATAATTCACAACAGGATTGTTTTTGTTTTTCAAAATTGAGCCGAATTCTGAAATCATTTTTTGAGCATCAACATTACCATTTATAGAAATAACAACATTTTTTGAGTCCAGAATTTTATTGTAATATTTCAATATATCATCTTTTTGTACTGATGGCAGTGTTTTTTCAAGAATTTTATTTGAGTGTGAATAAACACTGTTTTCAAAAATTATTGTCTGAAAATTTTCTAATGCGATATTCATTGGAACATCACGTCTCTGCTTAATTTTGTTAAGAAGTTCTGAACGCTTTTTTTCTATTTCATAATCATCAAAAGTTGCATTATTTATGATTTCATCCAGAATTTCCATTGTTTTATCTATTTGAGCAGTAGTAGTTTGAATATTAATCACAAAATAATCTTCACTGCATCCGGGTTCAATTATAATACCGTTTTCATCAAGAATTTGAGCGAGTTCCTGCGCAGAAAATTTCTTTGTCCCTTTAAGCATTGTAGCTGCTGTGAGCGTACCTTCTCCCGGAATTTTTTCAAGAAATTCGCCGCCCTTTGCAATAACGCTAATTGCAATAATATCGTTATTTTTATTTTGATTTATTAATAAAGTAGAGCCGTTATCAATCTGGTATTTGACAGTACCATTGTGTTCGGAAATTTTAGTAGCTGAGTGAGTTTTTGTTTCTTTTGTCTGGCTGACACCTTCCATTGATTTAGGAAGTACTATAGATACAGCACTCTTATTTGTTCCGAGAAATTTTCTTGCTGCATTTACAACTTCTTGAGCCGTAACTTTTTTAATATTGTCTACATATGTGTCATAAATTATAGAGCTGTTTGAAAGCGTCATAATATAGCCCAGCTCAGAAGATATATTTGAAGTTGATTCTCTTGAGTAGTATGTATCTTGAACAAGCATATTTTTTGCCCTGTTCAACTCTTCATCTGTAACTCCGTATTTTTGTATATTTGCAATCTCTTCAAAAATAGCTTTTTCTAATTTTTCAAGACTTGATGGAGTGAAGTTTGCACTAATATAGAATATGCCGTCATCCCTGTAACTTCCGTTGGAAGCAGATATAGAGAAAGCAAGCCCTTTTTGTTCTTTAATATCACGGTATAATCTGGATGATTTACCTCCTCCGAGGATTTCTGATAAAACATCAAGTGCATAAGTTTCACTATTATTGATATCTACTCCTCTGAAACCAATCATCATATAACCGTATTCAGTATCAGTATAGTCAATTTTTCGTTTCTGGGTTTGAAGCTGTCCTTCTTTTCTGAAAGTCTTTTTAATTGGTTTTTTGTATTCCTGATTGAATGACTGCTGAATCTTTGCAATTGCTTTTTCTGTATCAACATCACCGACAACAAGGGTTATCATGTTAGATGGTGCATAATAATTGTTAAAATAATCAAGAATTTCTTCTCTTCTTATTGTACCTATGATGTCAGCAGAGCCGATAACTTTTCTTTTATACGGGTGCTTTGTATACATCATATCATTCAGGTTATCGTAAACTTTTTTAGAAGGAGTGTTGCCGTCTTTTGCTATTTCTTCAAGTACAACTTTTCTTTCTTTTTCAAGTTCTTTTCGTGGTATTTGCGGGTGCAGGAGCATATCAGAATGCAGTTCCATAGCAGTATCAAAGTATTCGGATGGAATTGTTATGTAATAGTGTGTAAAATCTTTACTTGTTGCAGCATTAACAACAGCACCTTTTGATTCAAGAATTCTGTCCATATCTCCTGTCGGATGTGATTTTGTTCCCTTAAAGAAAAGGTGCTCTAAAAAATGTGCAACTCCGTTGTTTTCATCAGTTTCATTGATTGAGCCTGTCTTAATCCAAGTATCAATTGTTACAATTGGGTTATCCTTAATTGGATAGACAACAACTGTTTGTCCGTTAGGAAGTTTTTGTACTGTATATTCACCAGCATATACTGATATTGAAAAAACTAATAAGCATAATAAAATTAGTATACGTCTAACCATATTGTCCCTCACTCTAAATAATAATTATATGATAATATATTCCCTTATGTTTTTCCAGTATCTAGTTTACTGCATTATAGCTGGAGTCTATATGTTTGAAAATTTCGTCTAAATTGACAGAACCGTCAAGCCTTATAGTGTACCAGTGCTTTTTATTCATATGGTATCCAGGTAAAAATTTTATGCCGTCCACGATGCTTGTGATTTTCTCCGGCTTGCCTTTCAGGTCTATAACTTCACAAGTGCCATCTTCCTGCAGTCCGACTTTACTTTTTTGAACGGTTAGTATTGCTGCGTACCACTTCTGATTTTTCTTGTTTCTAAATATCGCATTGTCAGGAAATTTCTCCCACAAATATTCAGGCTCATCTGAGTATTTTTCTTTTATGTAATCAATGACTTTGTATGTATAATCACTTGAAAAGGGGGTAAATTCAGTGCATCTGGCTGCAATTAGGGATATCACATCCTCTGCTTCCTGACGAATTTCTCCAACAAACTTCCCTTCAGCATTTTTGATGTAAGCAGGCTCGTATTCTTCATCGGTTGATGTTTCAATGATTTTATAATCCAATTCACCGGCTTCTGATATAGTCAGGCAAAGTTCAAATTTTCCTTTTTGTAACTCTGTTTTATATGTATAATATCCGTGTTTATTCTCAAAGCCAAAATTTTCCAGCTTATAAAAATCTACTTTCCTGTTTTTAAACGCATATCCCTGATATTTCATAATTAAAATCTGTTTGGTGTATAAACATATTTGAAAGAGTTTTTTGATTTGTATTCTACGGGTACAATAATTCCCTGTTCATCTTTTTTCTGTTCTTCAGATTTGATTTCTGTGACAGGTGTTTCTTTTATGATTTCCGGAGTGACTACGGCAGGCTTTACTTTTGTTTCAGTTGGTTTTGATGTTTGTACTTTTTTCTGTGAAACTTTTTTTACCGCCGGAGTTTTTGGGGCAGGTTGTTCAGGTTTTCCTTCCGGTAAGATTTTTTCCGTAGAAATCTCTTGTGTTTCAACGACATTTTGCTGCTCTTCTGCCGGAATAATTTCTTTCTTGTCAGGCATTCTGAAAAATAATAATGCAGCTGCTGCAATAGCAAGAATCCCCGCAAGAATAACCGTTAGCCAAACTTTTTTGTTATCCATATAAAAACCTTTCTTTTTAGTCTTTATAATATAATTATATCATATTATTTAATCTGATATGTATTATTCATTTTCTCTGACAAATTTAATTGCTCTATAAACTTTTTCCAGCTGCGATTTATTTGTTTTAATTGTGTCTAAATATGTGTAAATTTCGGCTAATAAGTCTTTTGCTTCTCTAATATGTTCATATGCAAAAAGCTCTTCTGCCGTGACATTTAAAGCAAAAAGCAATTTTTCTAAGGTTTCCGCTGTAACAAAACTTTCACCGACTTCAATTCTGCTTAAATTTCTCGGCGCAATTTCAATCATCTCTGCAAGCTGTTCCTGCGTCAGATTTCTGCTTTTTCTAAGCCGTTTAATTCGTTCACCTAATAGTTTTTTTAATTTCATAAATCCTCAATATCTATTTTTTAATAAAAAACAGACGTTAAATATCATGATATATTAAGTTTTGTAAAGTCGGAATGGCGCATTATATCTAAGTTTAAACATTTTTTCTATATTTAATATCTAATTTTTAGCAATTTTAAAAAAGAAAAAGACTTTATATATACATCAAGAGTAAAACATAGAGTATAAAAAGGAGAAAGTATTATGACAAATCCACAAGTTCCAAATTCAGTTTCAACATCAAATGGTACTTATTATGTAGGTATGACAAAAGCACAAGCAGAAAAACAAAAAATTTATTCCTGTTTTATTGGAGTTGATTTTAAAGACTTAGACACTGATAAAAATGGAACATTGGATCAAAAAGAAATATTGCAAGGTATAAAGAAGCAAGCAGGTCGCGACAAGTGGCAAAGTGGCATATCATCAACTTTACTTTGTGGTGCTGGTCTTTTATTATATCCTCTTGGTATTTTTAGTGCCGGAACGTCAGTTGTTGCCGGCACAGCCTTGGTTACTGCTGGTTGCTTGGAAACTGGCAATTATGATGCAGCGCTCAAAAGAGAAGAAGAAGCTCAAAAGCATCTTGATATGTTGCAATAATAAAAGGATGCGGTAAATTTATAATTTACCGCATCCTTACATTCGTTTATACAATAAAGCTTGTAATTTTACTTACCAGCCATTTACACCCTGCAAGCGCAAACACCGTCTTTGCAGTGGTAATTCAAAGCTTCCTGAGCTTCGCTCATTCTTACTTTGATACGACCGTCTACAGCGATGCCTTCACCTGTTTTTTCAGAAATCAACAACGGATTGATGTCTAATTCGTCGATGAATTTGAAATCGTGAACTAATTGAGAAAGTCTCAACAATGTTTCTTCGATTTGTTCCATCT